>Ga0193716_1000271_pt1 | contig 32209 bp, 23 predicted proteins | sample U2c1metaG_FD_145901 | JGI IMG/M metagenome (GOLD analysis project Ga0193716, IMG submission 145901) | Soil microbial communities from a riparian zone of the East river system, Colorado, United States - U2c1 | ecosystem: Environmental > Terrestrial > Soil > Riparian zone | place: USA: East River...
GGTGATGCCATAGCTTACACGCAGGTTCAGGTTGGACAGGGCCCGCGCGTCACGAAGAAACTCCTCCTGTTTCATACGCCAGGTGAACGCGCCGGCGGGGAAGGTACCCCAGCGGTTGGTCGACGAGAACCGGGAGGAACCATCGGTACGGATAGATCCCGAGAGAATATACTTGCCGTCGAAAGTATAGATAAGGCGACTATAATAAGAGATAAGCGTGTTTTCCGCCGGGGATACCGGGTAAAGCGGAAGCGTGCCGGGGATGGTATCGCCGTTAGCCCGGACACTGGGGTAATTGTAATTCTTCGTCAGGTTATTGTAGTACCCATAACCGGCTACTACATTGATATTACTCTTTATGCCAGGAAGGTCGCTGACGTAGTTGAGATAGAATTCGCTTACGACATTCTGGAAACTGCCTTTGTAGACATTGTGCTGGCCGCTGTCCAGGTAATTCTGTGCGGCGTAAGCCGGAACATTGATGTGGCCGTTGCCATGGGCGATGTCATAGCCCAGGTTGAGGTTGGCGTGGAGGCCGGGTATCCAGGGCAGTGAGTAGTCAAGGGCCAGGTTGCCGAAGCTCCGCTGCACCGTCGCGTGATTATCGTATTGATCCAGCAGAGCGAGCGGGTTGCGTGGCGCCAGCTTGTTGAGTATCGTTGCGCCGGAGGAGGGGTCGATGGTAGACCATTCGAAGAAATTGCCAAAAGGCGATTTGGCGTGTACCGGCTGGGTCGGATCGAAGTAGAGGGCCGAGCTGATGGCTGCGCCGGAGTTGGCGAACTGCGACTGAAGGACGGCGCCGTGGAGGTTGAGTTCTACTTTGAGGGCGTCGTTCAGGAAATGCGGCGTCAGCGAGATGCTCCCGCTATAGCGCTGGAGGGCGTCCGTTTTTACGATCCCTTGCTGGTTGAGGTAACCGGCGGAGATCCGATAAGGGATATTGCCCATGGCGCCAGTTACATTGAGATTGTTGTCCGTGCTCACCGCAGTCTGGAAGATCTGCTTTTGCCAGTCTGTGTTAGAGCTACCCAGCAGGTCTTTAAACGTGCCGCCGGCGACGGTACCGGTACCCAGGGAGTCTACGAACTGGCGGAACTGTGATGCCGACATGACGTCTTCTTCCTTGATCAATTTCCCCACCGATACTTGAGTGCCGAAGTTGAAAACGGGTGTGCCTTGTTTTCCTTTTTTGGTAGTGATGAGGATGACGCCATGGGAAGCACGGGAGCCGTAGATGGCCGTTGCTGCTGCGTCTTTCAGCACTGTGAAGGAGGCGATATCGTTGGGATTGACGAGGCTAAGGGCATTTGAGGCACCGGCGATTCCATTGCCGCTGAAAGGAAGGCCGTCGACCACGACGAGCGGATCATTGCTCGCGCTCAGCGAGACGATACCCCGGATACGGATCACACTACCGGAGCCCGGCGAACCGCCATTGGAGGTCACGGATACGCCTGCAACTTTACCTGCGATCAGCTGTTCCGGGGTTGTGATGGCCCCGCCCTGGAAATCTTTTTCGGTCACGACAGCGAGGGAGCCGGTGAGGTCTTTTCGCTTCGCGGTGCCGTAGCCGATGACTACCACGTCGTTGAGCGCGCTGGCGGAAGGATGGAGGGTAACCTGCAGGTTCGGGCGTGCCTGGATGCGAGCCGTATCGTACCCTACATAGGTAATGATCAGGGAGGCGCCGGCGGGTGCAGACAATGTAAAAATGCCGTTGTTGTTGGTGATGGCGCCTTTGTCGGAGCCGGAGATGCTGATGGATGCCCCATCGATGGGGACACCCTTATCCGTTAGGACCGTACCTCTGACGGCGAGGGGCGCCTGTGCCCATCCCGGCAGTTGCAGGAGGCACAGCAGAGCGGTGGCAATCAATAATCGGTTGGTTTTGAAAAGACGCATATATGACAAGATTAATATGAATTAATAAACCAGGCTTTGTGCCTGAGTATCGTTAGTGATCGTTTTTGTTTTTACGTTGGTTGATATGTTGTCGCCGGGCAGGAAGGATGTTTTTTCGCTGCCGTCCGATCCATGCAGCACGAAACGGATAAAATGGAATTTGCTGCTTAGCTGACCTTCGGGCTTGTCCAGGGTCAGCTGATGCTTCGCGGGATCAAAGTGAATAACCCGCTGATAGAATCCACCTTTTTCATACGCATAGGTTTCTCCGTCGTCTTCGTAATACATGAAGCTATTGGGCGTCGCGCTTTCGTACACGTGCAGGTCGAGCGTGTCGGAAGGATGTTCTGTGGTATTTTGGATCAGGGACTGCCGGGGAATGATGCTTCCGGCTTTGACATAGACGGGAAGATGATCGACACTCAGCCCGATGAATTCTTCCCTGCCGCCTGTGTGGCGTTCGTCGGTATAAGCGTCATACCATTCCCCTTGTGGCAGATAGATCTTTGTAGTGGTTAACCCGCTCGGCTGCGGCATCACGAGCAAATCGTCACCAAAAAGATACTCGTTCTGATAACGGGGATCATATATAAGAGAGTCATACGTATAATTGATGGCCAGCGATCGCGCCACGGGCATACCGTCGAGCGATGCTTCCCGGAAAGCGGAATAGATATAGGGCAGCAAGGTGTAACGGGCACTGATATAACGACGGGTATTGTCAAGGATGTCTTCGCCAAAAACCCAGGGCTCGGCGGCCCGCGAGTTCAGGGAGGTATGGTTTCGGAAATAGGGGATAAAGGCTCCCAGCTGCATCCAGCGGCTATACAATCCCGGGGAAGGGTTGCCGGTGAAGCCGCCGATGTCCATACCGGTAAAGGCTACACCGCTTAGGCCAAGGCTGGTCAGGAGCCGAACGCCGGCGAGCATATGATCGTCTTCGGCCCGGTTGTCTCCCGTCCAGATGGCTGCATAACGCTGCAGGCCGGCGTAACCCGAACGGGACAGGATAAAGGGTCTTTTTTGCAAGGCGGCCCGCGCGCCCTCATAACTGCTGCGCACCATTTCCAGTCCAAAGACATTATGCCCTTGCAGATGGGTGGTGGGATGGCCGTCGAAGTTAAAGAGTATATTATCAGGCGCCTTTTGTCCCCATGAGGACCACTCATTCATGTCGTTCCAGATCCCGGCTACTCCTGAGTCGATGAATGACCGCACCTGCTGCCGCCACCAGGAACGGGCCTTCTCGCTGGTAAAATCGGGGAAGTGACACCATCCCGGCCAGACCTGACCGGTATAATACTGGCCATCGGGGTATTTCAGGAAGAGATCGGCTGCCTTGCCGCTCTCATAGGCGGGATAGCCTTTTTCCACTTTTACACCGGGGTCGACGATGACCGTCGTTTTGAAACCCATCTTTGCCAGTTCTGCGGTCATCGCTTTTGGGTTTGGAAAACGCTGTTTGTCCCAGGTAAAGAGTTTGTAGTGATCCATATAATGGATGTCCAGGGTAATGCCATCGGCAGGGATCTTCAGGTCCCGCAGCGTCCGGGCTATGCGCATGACCTCTCTATCGGGATAATAAGAGTACCTGTTTTGCTGATACCCCAGGCTCCACAATGGGGGCAGGGGCATGCGGCCGGTGAGGCTGGTATACTCGCGAATGATGCCTGCTACGGTCGGTTGATAAAGAAGGTAATAATTCATTTCCCCGCCTGCTGCGGTGAAAGAGGAGAAGCGGTCATTGCTGGCCCCGAAATTAAAGTCGGTCCGGTAGCTGTTGTCCAGGAAGATGCCGTAGGCGAGGCTGTCGTGGATGCCGATATAAAAGGGGATCGTGGAGTAGAGTGGGTCCTGGCTGACGCTGTATCCATAAACATCTGAGTTCCAGTTGGTATATGCGTTCCCGGCTCTGTCCAGGTTACCTGTTTTCTCCCCCAGTCCTATGAAGCGTTCGCCCGGCTGTAGTTTTTTGTAGGTGGTCACCTGGGAACCCAGCCAGGAAGTGCCCAGGCCATTCTCGTCTTCATTGATCGTATGTCCGTCTTTTGTGCGGAGGCTCAGGCTAAAGGGGTTTTTCCGGATGAACAGATCCAGGGAGTCGGTGGACAGCCGGAGGGTGGTGGCTCCTTCTTCCCATTTTATCGGGGTAGGGGCAGGCGGTGTAATGACGGCGTAGGAAAAGTCGGCTTCGAGGGGGCGGTCGGAAATTCTGACGCGGATCGTCCCGGGATCATAAACGGTCAAACGGATATAGGCCCTTTCGGTACGGAGATCGATGTTCTGACCCTGTCGGTGGATGGTCTTTATAGCACCAGGCTCTTTCACCGAATTCTGGGCAGGCAACAGGACGGGCATGAGGAGCAGGCAAAGCGCGGGCAGGGTTAACTTCATATCGCAGAAATGTGAACCCAAAGAAACCTCAGCCGGCCGCGAAGGGCAATTTATACAGGTCAAATATCGAAATAAAAGGCCTTTGCCGTCCGCTATGAAATAACATAGTGCTGATAATTAATCGATTATGTACGAATATGATTTTTTGTAATATAGATCGCTTAAATGCTTTTTATCTCCAATATACGGGCTTCGAATTCCTCATTTGGGACGATAGACCTGTTCTTGATCCTGGTTTTATAGGCGTAGATAGTATTGACCGAGTATTCGAGGATCTGGGCGATTTTGTCATTGTCGGTGATGCCCATCCGGATCAGGGCGAAGATGCGCAGGTCGATGTTGAGCAATTCGTTCTCCTTTAGTTTGATCTGGTCCTCCGGGTTGAACAGGGCGTTGAAGCGGGCGACGAATTGGGGAAAGATGCGGAGAAAGACCGTGTCGAAGCTTCGGAGCAGTTCCTCCTTTTCCTTTTTTAGCTGAATGTTATTAACTATAAACTTTATATCCTCGAACTTCCGGTCGGCGACTTTTTGATCCAGGGTCTTTTTAAGCCGCTCGAGCTTGACAAAGAATTCGGAGTCGAGGCTGAAGAAATAGCCGATGTATTCCTCTTTTATCTTGTTGGCCTCTTCCAGTTTTTCATTGATGAGGTGCTGGGCGGCGTTGGCTTCGGTCAGTAATTGCTGGGCTTTCTGGATCTTTTTCATCTGCCTACGGATGATGACGATCAGAACGATCAGGACGATCAGCAGCAGGGTGACGATGGCGGCATACTGGAGTAAATTGCGGCGCTGGGTTTCGACGGCATTGATCCTTTGTCCTTCTATAAGGGATAAGATGCTGCTGACCTGTACTTTTCGCTGGCGGGCGCCATAGAATTCGGCATTGGCGACTGCCGTTTCGATACAGAGTGAAGCATGTTTTACGTCTCCCTGTTTATATAAGATATCAGCGAGGTTGAAAATGGCCAAAGTTTCCTTGGTGGACGACTTGAGGTCGGCAATGGCTGCTATCAGCAGCAGGTCCATGGCTCTATTGGACGCCCCTTTCTGGCCGTAGATACCGCTGAGGGTAGAAGCTGTCAGGGCCAGCTGATGGTCAGAGAGGTGCCCGGAGTTGAGCAGGCTGTCGAGGAAACGGGCTGCTTTTTCGGTATTGTTCTTTTTGAATTCCAGCAGTCCGCTGTAATAGGCATATTCGAAGGAGCCGGGTGAGTAAAAGGTCAGGGCCGAATCCATGTAATGATTTGCTTTTTCGTCGTAGGATACGGAATGATGTGCGCCATCATAGTCATAATTAGCCAGGTCATAATAATACCGGCCCATCAGCATATAGTAAGTGGCCTTCAGGGAATCGGGCTCCTGGCGGATGTCGGTAACCCGCAGGGAATCGAAGGTTTCCCGGAACAGTCCGGAGGAGAGCAGGATGAAACAAAGTCGGAGCCTTGCTTCGGTGATCAGGTGGCTGTCACCAAGGCGATAGGCTATCTCCTGCAGCTTGCCGGCATAACGGTACGCAGAATCATAATGAAAGATGCGGTATTCGTCGTATAATTTTTCGTAGAGGGAAAAGAGATTGGCCGGGTTCTTTGATGACCCGGTGGAAAGAGAGACCTGTAACTGCGCGATACGGTTGCTTTTCTGCGCATCAAATTCGGCCGCCTTTTCGATAGCGATGGTCAATTGGTTGAGCAGGCTGTCCGTGTTGGCATACCCGTTCCGGGCAAAAGTGAGAAAGGCAATCATTAAAAAGAGGCCGGGCAAAAACCGCTTCATATCATCTTAGGTTTTATTTAACCATTTGAGAATTAGCAAGCTAAACAATTTTTCCTAGTTTAGAACCACAACCTTTATTCCATGACTGTGGGAAAATTTTATGTCCTTTTTAACTACTTTAAAGACCTTCTACGCTATAATCTTCCCTTTTCTTTTTTGATTGCATTGGTCGGCCATGCAACAGGTTTGAATTTCTTTACGTCTTTTATTGCGGCTCTTGTAACTGGTGGGTATGTGCTTGCGTCATATCTATACTGGAGGATAGGGAAGCATGAGTATTATTTTTACTATAATAAGGGTTTTTCCTGGATAGGCCTTACCGCTTATTCCTGGTTATTGAACGGACTATTGGCTTCTTTGATCATAATCGTCAAAAGCATTATCCGATGAACACTCACGTACTGGAAGCGGACAGCATCATCGCCACGATAGGGGGGCGGAAAATATTGTCTGATGTATACCTGAGATGCCAGAGTGGCGAGGTCGTAGGGGTATTGGGAAGAAATGGCGCCGGTAAATCGACGCTATTGAAACTGATCTTCGGGACCTTGCCCACGGAAGACCGCAGCATCCGCATAGACGGCAACGTTATCCAGACCCCATATCTCAGGGGAAAGTGGATCGCCTACCTGCCCCAGCAGGGCTTTCTTCCGAAAAACATCCCGATAGGAAAGATCGTAACTCTCTTTGTAGATGAAGACAAGAGAAAAAAGGTATTGGCCGATGAACGGATCAAACCCCATCTCAGGAAACGCATAAAAGAATTATCGGGTGGAGAACAGCGTTACCTTGAAATATTGCTGCTGGTGAATCTGAAGGTGAAGTTCATTTTGCTGGATGAACCTTTTTCGGGGATCGAGCCACTGTACCAGGATAAGGTCACGGACCTGATCAACGAATATCGCTCGGAAAAGGGGTTTATTGTAACCGATCACGTATATAAAAAGATAATTGGCATAAGCGACAAGCTTTTGCTGATAGACCAGGGTAAAACTATTCCTATCACAAAACCGGAAGAATTGGAACAATTTAGCTATGTGCCTCGCGGGACGTTCAGCGCCAGCGTTCTGCCGAAACTTGCATCGGGAGCCCTGCCGGGCTTTGGCACCAATCCGCCAGCGCGGTCAAGAGTGGCTTTCGAGATCGACAAACAGACCTTGAAGGACCTTGACCTGTTTGAGCAGGGCCGGAAGGGGATGGTCTATTCGCTATTCAACAATGTAAAAACTGTTGGCGGCGGAGACCGGCTGGAAATGCTGTTCAAGTCGCCCTCGAACGACATTGAATTACTGGAGCTCCGCCGGGATGCCATACGATTCTTTTATGACAATGGGATCGACGTGAATATCGGGCGGCAGCAGATGGATACCATCGAACATTATCTTTCTGCGAGTATACCCTTATACCCAGATCATTGGCTGGATGCCCTGTTATACAATCTCCGGAATAAGTTCAAACAAACGAACGATCATTACCTTGTTACTATTGGGATCCGTACAACGGTGAGCACTTTACGCCATTTCTTCCGGCTTGCCGATCAACTAAGGGCAAAGGGCTGTCCGTATCACCTGGCGGCCATGTCGCTTAGTATTGCCGAGCTTATCTCCGAAGAAAAGATCAGGGAGATATTGTCTTCCTCCAATACCGATCTGTCGGTCATGGATATGTCAAAATGCGACCACTATTTCAGACGGCGGGGACGCGAGCAGCTGCAGCGGATACTCGATATTATCTATGAGTTTGACGTATATCAGTCGGTGGCGGCTACGGCTCAGAAATATTCGCTTTCTTTTCCAAACTATACCACGCAGCCGGACTCTTCCATCATAATCCGGGGGCTTTTTCATCCCTTGCTTGCCAGCCCGGTAAGCAATGATTATTGCATCGATAATGAAAGCAACCTCTGTTTTATCAGCGGGGCTAATATGTCCGGGAAATCAACCTTTCTCAAGGCGTTTGGTTTGTCGGTCTATCTTTCACATATCGGTTTTCCTGTTCCGGCGGCCTTTATGGAAACCACGCTCTTCAATGGTCTGATCACTACTATCAATCTATCGGACAATATCAGTCAGGGTTACAGCCATTTCTATAATGAGGTACGAAGGGTAAAAGATGTCGCTTTGAAAATTAAAGAAAAGAAGAAGATCGTGGTCCTTTTCGATGAATTATTCAGAGGTACAAATGTGAAGGATGCTTCGGACGCTTCGCTCCAGGTGATAGATGCCCTTTCCAAGGTCCGGAATAGCCTCTTCCTGATCTCCACGCATATTGTCGAGATCGCCGGGGACCTGCAACATAATAAGAATATCTTCTTCAACTGTTTTGAATCCACGATGGAAGGGGGAGTACCCTGGTATAACTATAAGATCAGGGAAGGCATATCCAATGAGAGGGTGGGGATGTTGATCATTAAGAATGAGGGGATCATCGAGATCCTCGGGGAGGTGGGATGCTAAAGAGTTACTTTAAGACCGCGCTTCGGTTCCTGCTAAAGAACAAAACCTATAGTTTCATAAATATCTTTGGTTTGGCAGCGGGCACTCTTTGTTGCCTGTACATCCTTCTGTATGTAGAGGATCAGTATAGCTATGATAAACATCATCTTGGTGTAAATGAGATCTACCGTATCGACCACTATTCGACAGGGGAGGGCAGGACGTTCAACCTGGGCAATACGGTGGCTCCGATTGCTCCGGCATTTAAGCGGGAATATCCGGAGGTCGAACAGTTTACCCGTGTCGTGCCTTTTCCGGGAATAGACAAGCACCTGCTCCGATACAAGAATAAAACCATTTGGGAAAAAAACGCCTTCCTGGTCGACTCCACTTTTTTTAACGTATTCACCTATCATGCTGTAAAAGGGAATCCCCGGACGACCCTGAACAATCCTTATACGGTGGTGCTGCTCAAGCCAACGGCAGACAAATTATTCGGAAACGAAGATCCTGTTGGCAAGATCATTACGATCGATAATACGGAGGGAAAACAGGATTATACGGTGACCGGGGTCGTAGACGAAAGCCTGGGGAAATCACACTTGCAGGCCAATATCTTTATCACCATGAAAAGCGGCAAGACCGGTGAATTTATGCTGCATACGGATTCCTGGACCATCAACGGTTATATCTCCTCTTATGTTAAACTCCGGCCCAGGACGAGTGTGGCTTGGCTGGAAAAGAAATTCCCGGCCTTTGTCGAAAAATATGCGGGCCAGGAGTTAAGGAAGTGGAATATACGGGAGAAGCTATATCTTCAATCTATCAGCAGCATTCATACTACGCCGGGTTTTGACAATCCCGGGATCGGTAAGCCAGTCAATCCTTCCTTTCTGACGGTCTTAATGCTCATTGCTGCACTGATCCAGATCATAGCCTGTATCAATTTCATGAATCTTTCCACGGCCCGGGCGGCCCGGCGGGCAAAGGAAGTGGGTGTAAGGAAAGTCATCGGCGCCCGCAGGAATAATCTTATCAAACAGTTCCTGGCGGAGTCTTTTCTTTTGGCGTTGATCGGTGTATTGATCGCATTGCCATTGCTGTCCCTGTCTCTGCCTTATCTGAACCACATTACGGAGTCCGAGATCCGATTATCCTTTCTGAAGGACTACAGGATCTGGTTGATGCTGTTAGCCCTTGTCTCGGTGACAGGGCTGGTGGCGGGAAGTTATCCGGCCTTTTATCTTTCCGCCTTCCAGGCCATAAAGGTTATCAAGGGGAATTTTACAAGCCAGGTCTCAGCGGCAGGGATACGAAAGGGCCTGGTAGTATTTCAATTCGTGCTCTCGATAGTGCTTATTTCGGGGATCATTATTATACATAGCCAGCTCAGCTATATCAAGAACAAGGACCTTGGGTTCGATAAGGATCAACGGCTTGTTTTTACGTTCAATTCAGGGGACTCCTTTGATGGGATCACTCCATTTATGGAAGATCTTCGCAGGCTGGCAGAAGTCAGCTCCGTGAGCAATGGGAGCAGCTATATCAGCAACCCGCATATGTTCTCGAATAGCTTTATAATGCCGGGCAAGGACGTGGCTGATTCAAGGAATGCAGACTATATAATAGCGGATCAGGAATTTATAAAGACCAATGGTATAAAGCTGGTGAGCGGCAGGGATTTTCTTCCCACTGACTCGGCGAAAGTGCTGGTCAATGAGACCTTTGCCAGAAAGCTTGGGCTGACGCCTTCCAGCGCCATCAGCGTGCGTCTGCATGACAGTCAGAAGCGGCAGTTTGACATTGTCGGTGTCATGAAGGATTTTAATTATTGGTCGCTTCACAATGACGTAGGTAATTTTTTAGTCTGGATTAACAACAAACACTATGGTGTATGGCCGAGTGTAACGGTCCATGCCAATACCTCCGATTATCAGCGGCTACTGTCAAAGATCGGGGCCATTTGGAAGAAGGATGTTCCGGGTATTCCTTTCGAGTACAATTTTTTGGACGCACAGGTACAAAAGCAATATGAGACAGATATCACCTTGTCACGGATCATCAACTCTTTCACGCTGATGGCGATAGTTATTTCGGGACTTGGCTTATTTGGCCTGGCGGCTTTCAGCGCGGAGCAACGAACCAAGGAGATCGGCATCCGGAAAGTATTGGGTGCCAGCTTATCCGGCATCGTCGGGCTGTTATCGAAAGACTTTCTCCAGCCGGTGGCATTGGCGATCCTTATTGCGACCCCCATATCGTGGTGGTCCATGAACAAATGGCTGGAGGCTTTTGCATTTAAGGTAGACCTGAGCTGGTGGATGTTTGCTGTCGCGGGGCTGGTGGCTATTGTCATTGCTTTGTGCACGGTGAGCTTTCAGGCTATTAAAGCGGCTGTTGCGAACCCGGTGAAGAGCCTCCGGGCGGAGTGAACCGCACCAGCTTACTCAGCTGATGACGGTAGATCTTCCCGATAGGCAATTCCAGGTCGCCGACCTCGACATGATGCTGAGTATAGGCGGTGACTTTTTGAATGGCCACGATAAATGACCGATGGATACGGATAAATTGACCCTCCGGTAACATTTCTTCGATAGAGCTGATGGACTTCTTCATTACCAGCGGCTTTTGTATGGTCTGCACAATGCGGCTATAATCTTTCATGCTTTCAATATAGAGGATCTCATCGAGCTCGACCCTGGTCATCTTCCGGTCGACGCGGAAATAGAGGAAGGGGTTGCCGGGAGAGGGGGCAGGTGTGGCAATGATGGGCGGCGATGATGACGCATAGGGGCCGGGTGATGAACGGTCTGCCGCAGAGGTTATGGCGCCGCGTGCAGGTGTTGCGGCGTTGCCATCGATCTTATTTATTGCTTTTAGGAATCGTTCAAAGGAAAAGGGCTTTAGCAAATAATCCACCGCATCCAGGTCAAACCCCTCCACTGCATAGTCCTTGTGTGCCGTGGTAAAGATCACCCTAGGCGGATTGCGTAATGTGCGGATAAACTCGGTACCCAGCAAACGGGGCATTCTGATGTCGAGAAAAATAAGATCAACGGGCTGTTGTTGCAGCACCTGCATGGCTTCCAGGGCATTGAAACATGTGCCCGCCACGTCCAGGTTCTCCATATTCTCCATATAGGACAGCAGCACTTTTATTGCCGGTGGTTCGTCATCAACTATAAGACACCTGAATTTCATGGTTGGTAGGTATTAGGACGGGCAAGGGGTGAGTGACGGCTGCATCGGCAAATCGAAGGGTCAGGGAGACCATATAGGTATCCTCTTCCGAACAGGGCATGCATCAGCACCCGGTGCCTGGATAACCTATTAATAAACTTTACATAGATAAGCTCTGCCATGCCCAGTTATTTTGCGCTAATTTATCCAAAAAGAGTCGTATCCGGATATCAGATCCACGGCTCCGTCGACGAAACTACGTTTTTGGTCGATCAATGTCGTTTGTTACTGATTAACAGCAGTGTGTCGCTGTATTGTGCAGTTTGTCGTTTATCCCGGTCCGGTGTTCAATGGTAAAGTAGATTTGAGAAATTTTATTTCTCTTTTATCATATAGAGAAGTTTTGCAGCCTGATTGTTTCTACAGTCAGGCTTGATTTTTTTGCGCATTATGAGTATTCATTATAATTTTTTATTATCTTCGATTTACACCCACCAATCAACCTGTACTAAAATTACTCTTTTAACTTCCTGATTTTTCGCTTTCAGGCTTGCTTGTCCGTCCCCCATTTATTCGGAATTGCATTTCTTTAACCGATCAACAAAATCGATATGCTATTGTCATGTCCAGGCAGGTTGCTGCTATTTATCAGATCCATCATGTTGCTGGCCGGCTTTATTTATACGAGCCATGCCGCTGGCCAGGTGGGGATCGGGACCAACACTCCCGACCCAAAATCTATTCTCGATATTCGTTCAACCACGAAAGGAGTGCTGATCCCCCGTCTATCCACCGCCCAGCAGGCGACTCTTTCCGGCACGCTGACAGCTTCGCAGGCCGGGATGATGGTGATGGATGCTTCGTCGGGTAAGCTTATGGGTTGGACAGGCACGTTCTTTACCGATGTAACAAACATTGCAGCAAAAGCACCGCTTACCGTCAGCGCGACCAACCAGGTTGCTTTCAATCCCGGCACGGCTGTGGGGGATCTGATCACCTGGGATGGCAACAACTGGGTCAACATGCAGCCGTCTGCGGCTATACAACATTTCAGCTTTGCTGTAGACAACCGGCAGCCCTATTTGGCCCTGAATTACTGTATCGCGATGGTGGGAATCTTTCCTGCCCGTAATGACTCACAACCTTTTGTCAGCCAGATCCAGCTCTTTCCCTTCGACTTTCCGCCGCGTGGCTGGGCCGCGTGTAATGGCCAGATCCTTGCGATCTCCCAGAATCAGGCCCTCTTCGCCCTGTTGGGCACGCAGTTTGGCGGCAACGGGACCAGCACTTTCGCGCTGCCCAACCTTCAGGGGCGTATACCTGTTGGATTTGGCCAGGGACAAGGGCTTTCTGATTACCAGGTCGGCCAAAATGGTGGTGTCGAATCCAATACCATCTCTCACTAGACCTTGACTTTCTATCACTCAAACCCGGGAACATGAAAAATAAATTTACGATCGTTTTCTTTTTATTGCTGCCGGCGATCCTGCTAACTGGCGCCGCATATGCGCAGACAGGGATCGGTACCCAGACGCCGGACGTCAACGCCATATTGGATATCAGCTCTACGCAAAAGGGATTGTTGCTGCCGAGGCTCAACGCCGCACAGCAAAGCACACTGACGGCTACGTTGACTGCGGCCCAAGCCGGCATGATGGTCACGGATGCCACTACCGGCCGGACGGTCTATTGGAACGGTACAGGCTGGAGGGCGTTGTCCGGCAATACGGCAACTGCGACCGGTGGGCTGACGGTCAGCACCACCAATACGATTGCGCTTAATCCCGGAACGGCGGTGGGCGACCTGATCACCTGGGATGGCGCCAACTGGATCAATATGCAACCTACCCAGCACTTTAACATTACGGTGGATAACAAGCAGCCCTACCTGGCATTGAATTATTGCATTGCCCTGGTGGGAGTTTTTCCTTCCCGGAATAGTGATGAGCCTTTCCTGTCTGAAATAGAGATCTATAGTTTTGGGTATGCGCCGAGGGGCTGGGCCTTTTGCAATGGTCAACTATTGCCTATTAACCAGAACCAGGCTCTTTTTGCTTTGCTTGGCACGACCTATGGCGGCAATGGCACTTCTACCTTCGCCCTGCCCAATCTCCAGGGGAGAGTGCCCCTTCATTTCGGGAACGGCCCCGGCTTATCGCCGTATGTATTAGGCGCCGTCGGCGGCAGTGAAACCAATACTATCAGCAAGTAATTTGCTGGTCACAAAAAAATTACGATCATGTTACTATTTCGCCTCATCCCCCGGCTAACGACTCTTCTGGTAATACTGTGTTTGGGTGGCGCTACCACCTTCGGTCAGCAATCCATCGGCATCGGCACAACGACACCCGACAGCAAGGCGGCACTCGATGTCTCCAGCACACAGAAAGGAGTATTATTTCCCACTCTGAATGCCGCGCAGCAGGCTACCCTGGTCGGGATGCTGACCGCGGCGGAAAAAGGCATGCTGATCACCGACGCGGCCACAGGCAATCTGAAATTTTGGGGCGGCGCTTCCTGGCAGAATTTTACTTCAGGCACTGCTGTAACGGCGAAGGCCCCGTTGTCTGTAGCGACCAATAATGTAAAGATCAATGCCGGCACGGCGGCTGGCGATCTGCTGACCTGGGATGGGAACAACTGGGTCAATATGCAGCCGGCAGTACAGCATTTCTCTCAGACGGTCGACAATCGTCAACCCTGGCTGGCGATCAACTTCAACATTGCCGAAAACGGGATCTTTCCTTCTCAAAATTCTGCGGATGTTCCCTATTTCGGTGAGATCTATATGATGGGCTGCAATTTTGCGGTGCAGGGGTTCGCGCTCTGTGATGGATCTTTGATGTCCATCGCCGAGAATGAAGTGCTTTTTACATTGATCGGCACCACCTATGGAGGAGATGGTCAAAATACTTTTGCCCTGCCCGATCTGCGAGGCAGGGTTCCCGTTCAGATGGGTAATAATGGGTCAGGCAATTATTTTATTGGTCAATCCGGCGGGTCCGAACAAAAAACATTCAGCCATTGAAACCGTTTTTATTTTTTGTTGTTGGGGGCATGTTGATGGCAACTGGTCTGGAACACAATTCTGCTTCCTGGAAGGCCATTGGGCTCGATCGTGCTGCGCATAGTTTTGTCTTTAAGAAAACGCTGAAGGTAGCCATCATCGATGACGGCTTTGATCTTGACAATCCGCGATGGGCTGCCAATATCGTGCGCAACGAAGCCGATATTCCCGGCAATGGCGTGGATGATGATCACAATGGAAAGATCGACGACTACCAGGGGTGGGATTTCGGGGACAACGACGAAGAAGTAAGACCTGCTCAAAAGATGGTCGAGCATGAGAACCATGGTACCCGCGTACTTGGTGTTTTCTGGCAGGTACTGGAGGAACTGTCCGCCGGTGACCTTTCCGGCATCCACATCCTTCCTATCAAGGCTGTTGCCGACGCAAGGCTGAATGACTATCTTAAGGAAGGGTATCACGGGATACAATATGCGATAGATCAAAAAGCGGATATTATTCTTTGCAGCTGGTCCGGATCGCTGATCTCTGCCGAAGAAAAAGCCGTTCTGGCGAAGGCCCGGGATTGTGGGATCACTGTCATCGCCTCGGCGGGTAATTTCTATGCCCTGACACCGCAATACCCCGGTGCTGTCAGCACCGTCATCAATGTTGCTGCCACCAACTCTGATGGGAAGAAATTACCTACTTCCAATTATGGAACTTTTGTAGATATCAGCGCACCTGGTGACTCGCTGGCAACCTGGAATCCTTACAAACGTGTGCCGGATGCTTCGCTCAACGCCACTTCTGCCGCCGCACCTATTATAGCCGCTATAGTCACGGCTATCCGTGCGTCACAGCCGGGGCTGTCGGCTGAAGACGCCGAACACCTGCTGATGAATACGGCTTTGCCGCTGGAAGAAAGGAATCCGTTATATGCGGGGAACCTGGGGTCCGGTCTTGTGAATGTGGAAGGTATCCGCGACGAGATGCTTTCGCATGCCGCCGTTGTCGCTTTTCGGCAGCCGAAGGCATTTATCTCTCTGCGGCAGCTGGAGGCTAAAAGACCGGTAGTTATTGCGCCGGCGGGTAAATATCAGTCCATCAAGTTTATGTTGTCTTATCCATATCCCAGTCCCGTCAGTCTGCCGGATCTGAAGGTCCGTGTGTTCCGGGATGGGCGGATGATCGATACAATTATTCGAAAGGACAGATTGAAGATCCCGTTGCTGGTTACCGGGGATTCGGTCTATGTTTTCCGACAGGGGGCAGGCGCTGCCGCTAAAGGCTGGTGGTCTTACGCCGTCACTACCATCGACTCCAGCACGCTCTACTGCAATGGAATGGTCACCGATGTCACCGGCAATGAGGGTTATATCGAAGACGGCAGCGGGGATGCTTCATATACCGGTCGTAATGACTGTAAATGGCAGATCACGGCGCCGGCCGGCAAGCGGCTGTCGTTGGACTTTGAATCGTTTGACACGGAGCCGAAGGTGGACCAGGTCTATATTTTTAATGGCACCAGCACCCGCGACCCCGTCTTAGCCATATTCAGCGGGCATAAACTCCCTCCGGCCATCTGGAGCTGGGGCAATACCGTGCTGATCTGGTTTCTCAGCAGCGAGGAAAACAATTACCAGGGTTGGAAACTGCATTATAAAGTGATCGACTAAAACTGAAAAACATGAAAATGTACTTACGGATAACCGTGATCTTCTTCCTGACCCTTAGCGGCAGGGAGATCCATGCCCAGCTGTATAATTCCGGCGTCTTTTATGTCAGCAGCGGCACGACACTTTACAATACTGGCAGCTTTACGAATACATCGCTGGCCACTTACCGCAACGACGGTTCCGTTTATATCGGCGGCAATATCACCAATGACCAGGCTGCTCTGCCTGCCGGCAGCGGTACGACCCTGTTCAACGGAAGCGGCGTTCAAACGCTGGGAGGGGGAGCTGCCTTCCGTAGCCTGAATAGTACGGTCAACAATGCAGCGGGTCTAACACTGACCAATCGCCTGGCGGTGGGTGACGGCAGCGGCGGCACGCTCAATTTCACTTCCGGTCTGATCACTTCGGGTACTGCAACCCAGGACGTGTATTTTTATCCGGGTTCGACGTATACCGGCTTTGACGCCAGTCATCACGTTGTCGGGTATGTCACAAAAAGCGGCTCTTCGAATTTTACTTTTCCGATCGGAGACGGCACACATACCGCGGACCTCGACCTAACGGGTCTGTCCGCTGCTGCCGACTTCCAGGTACTATATACCGGCGGCGGGTACGGGGTATACAACAACAACGGTACGCTTGCTGTGAATGGTGTCAATGGCCAGGAATGGTGGGATATCAGTGAAGTCTCCGGGGCTGCCACGGCGCAGGTCACTCTTAGATGGAACGACGCGCGTAAGCAGCTAAATCACAGTTCGCCCGGTGGGCTTGTCATCGCCCATTTCGTCGGGGGCGCCTGGCAGAACGCCGGTGGCAGCAGCGCAAATCCGGCAGGCAGTTCTACGGGGACGGTCGGCCCTTCCAACGCCCTCTCGGGCTTTAGTCCTTTTACTTTTGGCAGCATCACTGTTCCTCTCCCCATCACACTCAGCGACTTCTCGGTGGCCAGTAACCAGGATTGTCAGGCTTATCTGTCGTGGACGACATCGCTTGAGCAAAATGCTGCTGGTTTCGAGATCCAGCAGAGTTCAAACGGAACAAATTTCTCCGTGGCAGCTACTGTACAAGCACAAGATCAGCCGTCGACCTATCATAAAGTTGTTGGACAGACGACGAAACAGGCTTTTTACCGTATAGCGCTGGTCGACCTTGACGGTCAGGTCAAATACAGCGGCATCGCAGGACTGCTGTTGCCCTGTGTCCCTTCGGACAACAGGCTAAGCGTCTATCCCAATCCTGTGGTGGCAGGCAGCAGTCTGCGGATAGAGCTGACAAGTCCCGTCACCAGGGGACAGGCTCAGCTGGAGGTTTATGATGGCAATGGAAAGAGGGTCTATGCGACGAATGTTACCGTCAACAGCGGGGTCAACGGCTTTACGCTGCCGTCCGCGCGTCTCACGCAAGGGCTCTATACGATCCGTGTGATAGGAGAAGGGTGGAGCAGTGATGCGGTATCGGTCGGCTGTGTCGGGCGCTGATGTTTTTTTCAAACCAGGTGCTTTCAGCACCGGGTTTGAAGCGCAGGGGTTTGAAATTTGAGAATTATCGATATATTTGCCTCGATGAATTCGAAAATAGATATCAAAAGGATTGAACGGGCTTCTAAAGCCCTGGGGGATCCTTATCGGATAAAGATCCTGGAAGCGATCAAAAAGGAAAAGGACTGGATGCAATGTTCAGCCATTACCGAAATGTTTGAGCTTGCCCAGTCCACGGTTTCCCATCACCTGAAGCAATTGCTTGATGCCGATCTGCTTATCTCCGAAAAAGATGGCCGCCACGCCAAATATAAGATCAACAAGGAAGGGATGAGCGAATATGTTAAATTTTTGAATCGCTTCGAAGGATAAAAAATTTATCTCATACATCGAAATATTTCGTTATGTCGATGTTTTAATCTAACTTTGCCAGCCAATAACGAATAGATCAATAAAAAGCATTGGAAATGAGGATCATTAGAGAAAACCATCAGGGCATCAGCACTATTTTGGCCTTTGCCCTTATCCCGATGTCGGGTTTTGCAACGGATATTTACATTCCTTCTCTGCCGGCAATGGCAGTTCAGCTGGGAGTAAGCAATGCTGCGGTACAGCTATCCATCGTATCGTTTATGGTCAGCTACGGTATCAGTCAGCTGTTCGTGGGAAGTCTGCTGGATAGTTTTGGGCGGTTCAGGCTGGGAATTGCCGCTCTTTTTGTATTTACCGTGGCGAGCTTTACCATCGCTCTCACACACAACATCTACCTGATCTACGCTATGCGAATCCTGCATGGCATCGCGGTCGCGTTGATCGTCGTGGGTAAAAGGGCTTATTTTATGGATATCTATACCGGAGAAAAGCTAAAACATTATATCAGCCTCTTTTCTATCGTGTGGGCATCGGCGCCGATCATCGCTCCCTTCGTTGGTGGATATCTGCAGGCCTCTTTTGGTTGGCAGTCCAATTTTTACTTTCTGGGAGGTATGGCCCTTGTAATAATGATCCTGGAGGTGATCTACAGCGGTGAGTCATTAAAGATCTTTCATCCCTTCCATTTCAGGTCCATCGTCAATGTCTATTCTTCGATGCTCAAGGCAGGAGATTTTACCCTGGGAATGGTTATCATCGCCCTGAGCTATTCGATGCTGGTGGTCTTTGGCATGACCAGTCCTTTTATCATCGAACACGTCTTTAATTTCTCACCGGTTGTTTCCGGTTACAGTGCCCTTTTATCCGGAGTATCCCTTATGATTGGGGGAATTATCAGTAAGGCGCTGATCAAAAAGCCGCTGAATTCGAAGATCGGGGCGGCTGTTTCTCTCCAGATCGTTTTTGCGCTGCTGATGATAGTAACAACCCGGCTGTGGTCGTCGATCTATACGCTGATGGCGTTTGTTGTAAGCATTCACCTGCTGGCCGGTTTTATCTTCAATAACATATTTGCGTATTGCCTGGGGCGTTTTACCAAAAATGCAGGGGTAGCCAGTGGTATTACCGGTGGCGGTCTTTATATCATCACTTCCTTTTTCAGCTATAGCATTGCCAGCGCGCTGCACATAACAGCTCCGGCTTTGCTGGGAGTGGCTTATCTTTTCCTGGCCTTGTTGCTGCTCGGGGTCTTTGGCTTGTTCAGGAGGGCAAAAGATGGTCAGACTGCTGTGTTCGGCGCAAATCCAGGTTTTACGAAATAAAGTAAGCATTATGGCTTGTCACCGGCTATTTTTAAACACATGTATAATCTGTCTTATTTCGACCAGGGCTCTGTTTTGATTGCCCTGAAGGGCGGAAAGACTTTGCGACATGTCTTTTATCAAGGATTTTTTTTGCTGCCTGATATCGTTAACGCCGATGTATATAATTTGCTCCGGGCTCATGGCAAATTGATATAAGGGCTGATAGCGTGGATGATGCAGAAGCTGGTTTATCTCCCCTTCAAGATCGTTTGCCTGCTCTTTGAGGGATTCATTATACAGCGCCAGCTTGTCGTCACTTAGTTTGTCAACATTAGTCCCTTCTTTTTGTATCCATTGCAGTTCCAGTTTTAATAACGTATGCAGGTCACCGCTTTTATAGGAAGTAGTCAGTTTTTTCATCAACTCTTCCTTTTGCAGTTTAAGGTCCGGGTTTAATTCTAAATCGGGGTGGAAAATTTTAACCAGCTGTTTATAAATACTATTTATGCTTTTTGCTCTTTCTTCCTCCTGCTTTTTTTCGTTTGCTTCTTTTTCCAATTGCTTTTTTGTCTTTTTCCTGGGGGCAGATTCAGCTTTTTTTGTCTGTTGCCGGAACTGATTCTTCAGAGCCTCTACTTTTTTTAGAATTTCCTCTTCCGTCATCTTACGATCCATATCGGCTATATTGAAGTCAACACCCATATCTTCAAGCATGGACTGCATTTCCTGCTTCATCGCGTCAAGCTCTTCTTCAGCAGCTTCATCATAATCTCTCTTTTCCACGGCCCTGAATATTTCTTTAAGCTCATCGTCGGGCTCGGCCTGCTCCAGTTGGAAGATGTTATGCAATTGAATCGAAATGAATTCTCCTAAAATTGCCTGATCATTTTTGGAAAACAGATGGTTTTCCCGGAAGAACTTGTAGAGATATTTAGTCAATTCTTTAAGTAAAATGACTTCCTTCTGCTCCAGAGGATAAATATGCTTCAAATAAAAATCCAGTTTTTGCTGGAGAGAATGGGTTGTCTTTTCCAGATCAGCCTCCAGCTTTTCTATTCTCTTTACCAACTTGTTGAACGTTTGCTGCTGTTTGCTGAGCGCTTGTTTTGGTTGATTATTTATAATCAGGCTGTTCCCGGCAGATCGTTGATCCTCTGTAAATCGCTGTTTTTTCATATTTGTCCGTATAAAATTAACTCTTTCGAGTTCTCTGTCTGGGGAATTTACACCTCATGCACGTCTTATCTCGTGGGCGTACAAAAGAAACAGCCCCCAAAGTGAGATAATCCTGCCTGAAAAATCCTGGCATTGTTATTTCCAAAGATATTACACACTCTCCTAAAATACCAACAACAATGTCAAGCTCTCTACTCGATGCCGTTCGTTCCGCCTTTCCCGAAACGCTGTTCGCCAAATTTTCGGTACTTCTCGGTGAATCCGAGGCTAATATGAACAAAGCCATGCAGGGTTCGATACTAATGGTATTGACCGATATCCTGCATAAGTCCTATTACCCTGAAGGAACAGCAAAGGTAAGCACCCTGGCAAAACAGGCCGTTACGGGTGATTTCTTCGGGCAGCTTCATGAACTGAATGTTGGAAATGGGGGCCTCGTGGCAGGCAGCTCTTTATTAAGTAAAGGGGCGGAATTTTCCAAAGCTTTGTTAGCCGCTCATTCTGATTCAGTGGTGAATGAGATCAGCCGGTATTCCAATACAAGTATTTCTTCTTCTGCTTTTATCGTCGGCCTGGTGAGTTTTGCTTCACTTGATGCGGTTGGCAGGCATCTGGCAAATCATTCCGTCGATGGAAACGGCCTGTCGACCTGGATAAAAGGACAAGGAGATCCCATCCTGCATGCCATCCCTGTGGGACTGGAAGTAAAACCTGCCCTGGGTATTCAGCGTTATCCATGGGAAAAAACGGTGAAGACACGCAAGAATTCCGTTGTCTATGGAATAGTAATCCTTCTCATCGTTGTTGTGGCGGCGATTCTTCTTTTCCGGCCCCACCATACGGAAACGGTGACAAGCACTGCCGCCGACACTACTGTCATAGCTACGAGGCCGGTTCCGGCTTCGGCTTCGGTCCCAGCTCCGGCGGTTAACACGGAAACTGCGGTTTCCCCTCGCACCCAGATCAGCCTGCCAAACGGGCAAGTGGTCGAAGCAAGAAAGGGTGGGACGGAAGATCGGCTGGTTGCTTTTCTCAGCGATTCCAAGGCGCCATTGAATAAGAAAAACGGGAATTGGTTTGACTTTACCAAAGTCGGCTTTGCCAGCAACAGTGCCAGCCTGCTGCTCGAATCGGAAACCCAACTGAAAAATATAGTAGCGATCCTGGGGGCCTTTCCAAAAGGTAAAATAAAGATAGGCGGCTATTCTGATAATACGGGTGATGCGGCGGAGAATATTCGTTTATCGCAGGAACGGGCGGATAATATATTGGCTAAATTAAAAGAGCTGGGAGCTAAGCCTTCGCAGTTGACGGGTGCGGAGGGGTATGGACCGAAGTATCCGGTTGGTGATAATGGAACGCAGGCTGGAAGGGCGATGAATAGGAGGATGTCTATTGATGTGAAGGGTAAATAGAAACCTATATACTCAAATATTTTTTTGCAACCCACCAATCGGTGGGTTTTTATTATTTCGGGTAGTCGAAGAGCCCGGTCGTCCTCTTCCTTATATGGTTTAAATTTATATCTTCAAGATTTTGTGCTACCATATTTGGAATTTTAACGAAAAGAACTATTTTTTTTGGCGTATAATCGAATCCACCCCCTCTGACCACTGTTTCTTTTCCACCCTATATTACTGACTTGTCTATTTGATTTTCGTTGTGCAGTGCTTTATTGCCGGTTCGACTTTATTAATGCTGCATGGCTGGATACTTATATTATGCCCCTTATGCTTATTAGCCTTAAACCATATAATATGACTATTTCCTACATTACCTATCCGATCGACCGCTATTTTCTTTCTTCGGCGTATACATACATGGCAAGCAAGCGACAACTGTAGCCATCTTTCAAAAGCGAGAATAAAATACATAAATAGCCCATGCTAAGGCCTGGACAGTGACATTATTTGGTCCAGTCATAAAGCGATGCGTAAAGTTTCTTCAGATCTGTAGCGTGGCGCAACCTTGACTTTTTATGGTCCATATAAAAAACCTGCTTATGGTTAGATATACATATTTGCTTGTGTTTACTTTGACGGCTATCAATGGATATAGCCGCAATCTGATGATGGTAGACACCGCAGGACTTCAATCAATATCGATTGAACAGCTGGATGAAAAGGGATTAAAGAAGATGGATGAAAAATATAGCGATCTGACAAAATCCCTGGACGAAAAGTCTATGAAATTTCTTGACCAGATGGAAAAAAAAGAGCTGCGGATGCGGGATCGGCTTATGTTAAAAGATAGTATGGCAGCCAAAAAACTTTTTGCCGATGCGCAGAGTAAATATGAGGCATTGAGAAGTAAGTTGCAATCGCCTGCAACCGGCATCGTTCCCCGCCCTTTGCAGGAATACATTCCCAGACTAGATAGCCTGCAGACTTTTATGCATTTCCTGAGTCAACCGGCTGGAGGTGGTGCCGGCATTTCTGGTGGGAAGTTACAGCAGCTTCAGGCTCTAAGCAGCCAGTTACAGCAGTAACAGCCTGCCCTGGCATACATATAACTTTGTGATCCCGAACCTGACAAGTGATGGGGCGCAATTTCAGGCTCCTATTGGTGGATCCTTTTCGGGGGACCTGGGTTCACCGGGCGGAATGCAATTTGAGGGAGATTATGGTTCCGGAGGACTCGGGGAGTTTGGCGAAGGAAGCGATGAACCTGGTGATGATTAATTTTGTACCTTGTTAAAAATAATAATATTGACAACAACTATTAATAGGATATATGGTGTTTGGATCGCAGTATCTTTAAGCTTATTCGTCTATTCCTGTTCCGGACAAAAAAAGTATACCAGGGACGAATATATCGACACATTCCTCAAGTATCTAAAAGAAAACAATGCTCAGGAAATTGATCAGATGATGTATAACTTTGATCATACCGACGATGTACGATGGCGCCAAGCAGTAAATAAGGCATCCTTGTGGATCAATAAATATGGATTGCCCCCAAAAGATAAATGGAGGGTTCAGCATGGAGGACTCGGCGAATTATTTGTAACTATACCCTTTTTTTCAAAAGAAAATTCTGTTGATTCGTTGACCAGTACGAAGCTGATCCTTTCTTTTCCATCAGAAAAATTCAGTATTAAATTGATGGATTTTGAAGCAATAGATACTGTCAATGATTATAGAGGCAAGGTTATGGGCCCTCAACGAATAGGAAATTAGCAGACAAACTGTCAAAAGTTACTTCAAATAAAAAAGCACCTAGTTGCCTTACGCTTCTAAGTGCTTCATTTCCAGTGTCCCCGCGGAGGCTCGAACTCCGGACCCGCTGATTAAGAGTCAGCTGCTCTACCAACTGAGCTACAGAGACATTTGTTGGTTGCTGCAAAGTTTCGCAGCTGAATAAAAAAGCCCCTCGCGGGACTTTTGTGGGAGTTGACGGGTTCGAACCGCCGACCCTCTGCTTGTAAGGCAGATGCTCTGAACCAGCTGAGCTAAACTCCCTTTTTTCCCTTTTTACCGGCGTTTTCCGTTGAAAGGAGTGCAAAGATAAGGGCAAAAATATTTCTACAAAATTTTTCATTGGGTTTTTCGTCAACTTTTTTTCTAAGCGACTATAAACCAAAAGGGTACCTATGGTTCCCTTTTCCAGCTGTTGTTGTCCCGGTTGATATCCGGCAATACTTTGTCGGGATCTATCGTCACGGACGACAACTCCTGCGTAGCGGGGAAATGCAGTGTCCTGGTACCCGATTGAATCCAGGTCTCTACAGGCAGCGCGATCCGTTGTTTCGTGCCGTCTTTCCAGGTGAGCTCCAATGTGGCGGGCATCGCCATCCGGTCCAGATTAACGATAGTCACGTCAACCATCCCGTCGGTGCCGGGCTTTACGCTCTGCACTCCCAGATCCAGTCCCCAGTTATGAATAAACCAGCCGCGCCAGAACCAGGACAGGTCTTCTCCTGCCTCGTTGTCCATAGTCCGGAAGAAATCATAGGGGCCAGGATGCCGGTAAGCCCAGTTCTGAATATAGCTTTTGAAAGCATAGTCGAAGCGGTCCTTGCCGAGGATCACTTCGCGGAGCAGGACCAGGCCCAGGGCCGGTTTGAAATAGGTCATCGGATGCCGGTAGGTCTCGGGGATAGCATCTGCACGGGTCATCATGACAGGCGCTTGCGGGTCTTTTAACAGCGGGACGATCTCTTCTACAGGATTGCCGCCACCGGGGGCATATTCTCCGTCGCGTTTGGGTGCGTATTCGCCTTTATTGAAAGCATCCGAGGCATATATGTCGATAAAGGTGTTGAAACCTTCGTCCATCCATCCATAAGTGCGTTCGTCCGACCCGACGATCATCGGGAACCAGTTATGCCCGATCTCGTGGGCCGTCACCCAGTACAGTTCTTTTCCTTTATCGGTGATCCCGTCAAAAACGATCCCCGGATACTCCATCCCGCCCGCTATTCCCGCCTCATTGACCGCTACCGGCCAGGGATATACGAACCATTTTTCAGAGAAATATTCCATCGAAGCCTTCAGATATTCCGTAGCTCTGCCCCACGCGTCGGGGCCTGCGCTTTCGATGGGATAGACTGACATGGCAAGGGACTTCTTACCACCCGGCAGGTTGACGCGGGCGGCATCCCAGATATAGGCCCGGCTTGCGCCAAAGGCTACGTCCCGCGTATTCGACATTTTAAAATGCCAGGTCAGCGTACCCTGACGGACGGGGCGGCTGTTCGGGTCGCCGACGGCGGCGGCGTCGTGGATCATCACCGTCCTATCGCTGGTCCGTGCTGCGGCCAGCCGCGCCACTTCTTTTTGTGTCAGGACCTCTTGCGGATTCACCAGTTCTCCTGAGCCTGCCACGATCATATCCCAGGGCAGGGTGACGCGGTAATCGAAATCGCCATATTCATTATAAAACTCCCCGCTACCCAGGAAGGGTAGTGTGCTCCATCCCTGACGGTCATCATATACACAGACGCGGGGATACCATTGGGCTATCTCATAGATCTTCCCATTGCGGGTGGAGACATAATCGGTGCGGTTCCCAAAACTCCCGGGTACGATGTATTTGTACTTTATCAGCAGGCTGATCTTTCCGCCACGAGCCGGTAAAGCCCGCTTTAGCCGCACCTGCAGGCGGGTATCCGTTATCACATAGTCGGCGTCAGTCGTTCCGCCGCCCTGTTCAACCTTTACCGACTCCAGCTGATAACCTTCGGTATGACCGCCAGCGGTAACAGTCGTGAAGTGGTTGGAACGGGCATCCTTGCGATAGGTGTTCTGATCGATATACAACCACAATGCACGCAGGGTGTCGGGGCTGTTATTGGTATAACGGATCATTGCCATTCCTTCCAGCTCATTCTTTGTCGTGTCCAGATTAGCGGTGAGGGTGTAGTCGGCGCGATTCTGCCAGTAGGAAGCGGATGGCGCTCCGTTCGCCTGGCGGCTTGACAGCTTCAGGTCCGTATAAAAGCCGGGCGCGAAGAGGGCCTGCGGATCATAGCCGGCTGCGGCCGGCTGTTCGGGTAAGCCGGCATTGGTCTGCGCGTGTGTGAAATTGCTAAAAGAGAGAAGGAAGGAAGCGAAAACCAGGAAAATACGCTTTGACATGAATAATGAGATTATTAAGGAACTAAAATACGCATTCTCACCGAATCAGGGGATTGTAGGGCCTGGTTGCCTGATTTACCTTCGCCACATATCAAAAATCGTTTAATGAACAAGAAACCACTCATTTTAGTCACCGGCGCAACCGGAGGTCAGGGCGGCAGCGTAGCCAGAGTGCTGCTGGCCGGGAATTCCTTTGCTGTCCGGATCTTGACCCGCAATACTGCTTCCGAAAAAGCATTGGCACTGAAAGCGGCGGGCGCCGAGATCGTAGCGGGAGATATGGCCGATCCTGCAAGTCTCAAAGCGGCTATGAAAGATTGCTACGGTGTGTTCGGCGTAACCAATTTCTGGGAACATTTTGACAAGGAATATGAACTTGGAAAGAACCTGATCGATGCGGTCCATCAGTCCGGAATTTCGCATTTTGTGCTGCATACCCTTGCCAACGCCTCTGCGATCAGCGAGGGTAAATTGCCGGTTCCTCATTTTGACATAAAGGCAGCGCTACAGGAGTATACGATCAGCCTTGGAATCCCTGCTACCTTTGTACAATTACCTTATTATTATGAGAACTTCTTTACCTTCTTCCCCATACGGAAAGCAGAGGGTGGGGGATATACCTTTGGTTTTCCCCAGGGTGAAACAAGATTTGCGATGGTCAGCGTGGAAGATATGGGAAGCGTGGTCGCCGCGATCTTTGCCCGTCCGGCGGAGTTTACAGGCCGTACCGTAGGCGTCGTAGGTGACGACAAGACCTGTTCGGAGTATGCGGCTATCCTCAGCCGGGTGCTGGGACGGCGTATTACCTTTACGCATATACCCCACGCTGAATTCGTCGCTCTGGGATTTCCTGGTGCTGAAGAACTGGGGAATATGTTCGAGATGCAGCGTCTGCATATCACCAACCGTCAAGCCGAGATGGATGAAAGCTATGCGCTGAATCCGACATTGCAGGATTTCGAGGGCTGGGTTATCCGGAACAAGGCAAGGTTTGAACCATTCCTGGACTAGCGTTTCACGGCCTGTGCATTTATATTGTAAAGCTGTCCTCCGGACGGCTTTTTTTGTTGAAAAAAATTGCTGCAATCTTTTGAATAATGTACCTTTTCGGCGACGATAAATCATCAATAGTATGGAAAAACTTACGGGCTACTGTGCAGTGGTAACAAATATGGAAAAGGACAATGTGCATGTACATTATCACGATAAGGAATATGGATTCCCTATTGACGACGACAACCACCTTTTTGCACGGCTCATCCTGGAGATCAACCAGGCCGGTCTGTCCTGGACGACAATCCTCAACAAGAAGGACAATTTCTTTAGGGCGTTTGATAATTTCGAGATTGACAAAGTGGCCCGTTATGGAGACAAGCAAAAAGAGCGTTTGCTGGCCGATGCGGGCATTATCCGCAACCGGCTGAAGGTAGAGGCTACCATCGAAAATGCCAAAACGATAAAAGCGCTTCAGAAGGAATATGGCTCTTTTAAGAACTGGATCGACGCTCATCATCCGCTGAGCAAGGAGGAGTGGGTGAAACTATTCAAAAAGACGTTCCGATTCACCGGCGGGGAAATTGTCGGGGAATTCCTGATGAGTACCGGCTATTTGCCCGGTGCGCATTCCGAGGGCTGTCCTGTTTATAAAAAGGTGCTAAAATTAAAGCCCGCATGGGCGGGGAAGAAAAAAGGCTGAGGCGGCGATGGACGGCTAAAAGGCGTTTGACACCTGAAAGTTGATCCGGATCAATTCAATTGTACGACCGGAAGGCGGTAATGCAAGCCATCTACCATAAAAAGCTCATCGATCTCGTAGGTCCAGTATTTGAACAGGGGAGATTTGGAAAGATATTTTTCAACGGCCTTTTTATCTTCGGCGGAGAAGGTTATCCACACCCGCTGGGTCTCCATAGTCACCACGTAGTGGTCAACGATTCCCTGTTCGATCAGCCGGTTGATGTAAGTGCGATGAGGGGGAACAAGGGCCGCAAATTCATCATTCATATCAAATTGTATCGTAACCTGGAATTTTCGCATAGATCCTACTTTTAATTAACAATACTTCGGCCGCAAAGTTCACGCAGCAATCCTTATGCCGGACACGGATAGGATCAAACAAACCCGTTTAATAACATACGTCGGGAAAGGAGAGACAGTTGCCTTGCCAAAAATCCTACAACTTCCAGTCCAAAATGGTGTTCGCCCATTCTTCGCGGTAGGGTGTAGTGACCTTGATATAGTTGTCGGTGTAACCTTCCATCATAGCCGATCTCACATGTCCTTCCAGCAATACTTTCCGGGTCTGGCCGGCTTGTTCGCGGGTGAAATACTGCATTTTCTGGTAGGAAAGATTGCGCAGCTGCTTATTCCGCTGGTTTCGGACCTCCATGGGTACCACTGGCCGGATCTCCAGCGCCCTGGTATTGTCGCGTTCGGAGTAAGTAAACACGTGCAGGTAGGAAATGTCCAGCGTATGCAGAAAATCGAAAGTTTCTTTGAAGTCTTCGTCGGTTTCGCCGGGGAAGCCGACAATGACGTCGACCCCGATGGCGCAATGGGGCATCAGTTGTTTGATAAGCTGCACTCTTTCCGCGTACAGCTCCCGTTTGTAACGGCGGCGCATCAATCCGAGGATGCGATTGCTTCCGCTTTGTAAAGGAATATGAAAGTGCGGCATGAACCGGCGGCTTCCGGCCACCCATTCGATCATTTCCGGTGTCAGCAGATTGGGCTCGATCGAGGAGATGCGGTAGCGATCGATGCCCTCTATAGCGTCCAGTTCCTGCATCAGCCCGAAAAGGTCTTCTTCGCGGCCCGGCAAATTTCCGGTGGCGGCGTCTATTGCCGGCTTGGGCGAAGCGGCATCCATTGGCAGCCTGCCCGAAGCGGCGCCTGTGCGCCCATTCCCATCAGGCCCCTTTCCAAAATCCCCCAGGTTGACACCGGTCAGGACGATCTCCCTAACGTCACCCCTTTCGGCCAGCTCACGCACTGTCGCTACGGTTCGGGCGATGGTATCGCTCCGGCTCTTGCCTCTCGCCATCGGTATCGTACAGAAAGAACAATTATAATCGCAGCCATCCTGAACCTTCAGGAAGGTACGGGTCCGGTCGTTGAGCGACCAGGAAGCGTTGAAGCCGCTGACGGCTTCTATGTCGCAGCTGCAAATTTTCGCCGTATCACCTTTTGACAACTCCCGGAGATGCTGCACGATATTGAACTTCTCCGCGGCTCCCAGGACCAGGTCTACACCCGGGATCTGTGCTATCTCTGCGGGCTTCAGCTGGGCATAACAGCCCGTGATCACGACGAAGCTATCCGGCGCCTGCCGTTGGATCTTACGGACCAGGTAACGGCATTCCTTGTCTGCGTTTTCCGTTACGCTGCAGGTGTTGATCACATATACATCCGCCACTTCCTCAAATTCTCTCTTCTCAAACCCCTCCTTCTCAAGCAGCCGGGAAAGGCCGGAAGTCTCCGAGTAGTTGAGTTTGCACCCCAAAGTGTGGAATGCCACGGTTTTATTTCTCACTTCTATCATCAGCCGGCAAAGATACATCCCGGGGCTTAATCGAAATCAATTATTGGCCTCGTATCATCTATTATGATGATTTTCAGCGCCTTTATTCCTATTTTAGTTGGATAACTATCCTCTAGCCCGAACGATGCGCCATCTGTTAAAGCCATTTTGGTGGGTCTATTGCCTTTACGCTCTCCTGCTTTTTATAGCCGGTATGCTGTGTGTGCTTCCTATGGTGGCGGTGTTTTCATTTCAGGGTCCCAAAAAGGGCGGCGATAAGATCTATCGCGCCTGCCGCTGGTGGGATAATCTGTGGCTAACGGGAATAGGTATCCGTCATATCAATATTTATGAGTCCGAGCCCGATGCCAGTCGGCAATATGTGTTTGTCTCCAATCATATCTCTTACCTGGATATTCCGCTGATCCTTCAGGCTCTGAGCCGCAACAGCTTTCGCGTTCTTGGCAAGGCGGAAATGGCCAAAGTGCCGATTTTCGGCTATATCTATAGCCGTGCCGTGGTAATGGTCGACAGAAGGAATGCTCAGGAGCGATCGCGCAGTGTCCGTGAGCTGAAGTCGGTGCTTGCTATGGACACTTCTATCTTTATCTTCCCCGAGGGTACTTTTAATGAGACACACCGGCCGCTGAAAGGATTCTATGACGGCGCGTTTCGCATTGCCATCGAGACTCAGACGCCTTTGCAGCCCATTCTTTTTCTCGATACTTATGACCGGATGCATTATGCCAGTATTTTTTGCCTGCGGCCAGGGCGTACCCGTGCTGTTTTTCTTTCTGCTGTCGAAGTGGAAGGGTTGATGATCGGGGATCTGCCCGAGCTGAAGGCCAGGGTTTATACTATTATGGAAGAGGCGTTGGTGAGGTATGATGCGTCGTGGATAACAATTTGAGGAATACCTGTTGACAAATAAGGCGTAAATTTGCTCCCCCATGTACGCCGATGTCATCATACCCCTGGCCCTGCCCAGGAACTATACCTGGTCCGTGCCCGAAAAGTGGCTTGGACAAGTGCGGGAAGGCTGTCGCGTAGAGGTCGAGCTCCGGAACAAGAAGTATGCGGGTATCGTCCGGCGTCTGCACAACGAAAAACCGCCGGCTTTTGAACCAAAAGCCATCGGGAACCTGCTTGATACGGAGCCCATCCTTCACCCTGCGCAGCTAAAGCTATGGGAATGGATCTCCGGTTACTACCTTTGTAGTGAAGGGGAGGTAATGGCTGCGGCGCTGCCGGCCCATTTCAAGCTCAGCAGCGAGACCATCCTGGTCATTAATGAAGAGGCGGGCGACGACTTCACGCATCTCGACAACGATGAATTCCTGGTCGCAGAGGCATTGCAGATCAAAAAGGAGCTGAAGCTGACGGAAGTTCAGCAGCTGCTGGATTCCTCGCATGTCTATCCCGTCATCAAACGCCTGATCGAAAAGAAGGTCTGTTTTGTCTGGGAGTCGTTAAAGGAAACCTATTCCGCAAAGACCGAGAGTTATGTCATCCTTGCGCCGGAATATAGTAATGAAGACAAGCTGGCCGACCTCTTAAACAACTGGGGACGCGCTCCTAAACAGCAGGAGCTGCTGTTGGCCTATCTGCATCTTAGCCGAACGGAAGGATCTGTCACGCGGCCGGAACTGCTGAAGAAGTCCGGCGCTTCCGACGCCCAGCTAAAGGGGCTTATCGAGAAGAATATTTTGCGGGTAGAGAAAAGGCGGGTGGACAGGATCAAATACCTGCCACGTGATGTCAATATTGATTTTGAGCTGACACCCGCGCAGCAGTTGGCGTTTGATCAGATAAACGAAGTTTTTGTAGGGGGAGAGAAACCACGCTCCGTATGTCTGCTCCATGGCATCACGTCGAGCGGCAAGACCCAGGTCTATATCCGCCAGATCGAACAGGCGATAAGTCAGGGCCACCAGATCTTATACCTGCTGCCGGAGATAGCGCTGACCTCACAGATCATCCGCCGGCTGCAAAAACATTTTGGTGGACTTATCGGCATCTATCATAGCAAATTCAGCCAGAACGAACGGCTGGAGACCTGGAATAAGATCCGCACCGGCGAGATAAAGATCATCCTCGGCGCGCGTTCGTCTATCTTTTTGCCCTTCCAGGACCTGGGGCTTATTATCGTCGATGAGGAGCACGATACTTCCTATAAACAGCAGGAACCTGCACCGCGTTATCATGCACGGGATGCCGCCATTTATTATGCAAGTCTCTTTGGCGCCGGCGCAAAGGTGCTTCTGGGCAGCGCCACGCCTTCGGTAGAGACATATTATAATGCGGTTTCCGGCAAATATGGTTTGGTGGAGCTGATGGAACGGTATGGACAGATACAGTTGCCGGAGATAACGGTGATTGATACTAAGGCGCTCCGCTTTGTGAAG
>Ga0193716_1000274_pt1 | contig 32045 bp, 17 predicted proteins | sample U2c1metaG_FD_145901 | JGI IMG/M metagenome (GOLD analysis project Ga0193716, IMG submission 145901) | Soil microbial communities from a riparian zone of the East river system, Colorado, United States - U2c1 | ecosystem: Environmental > Terrestrial > Soil > Riparian zone | place: USA: East River...
GGCGTCGATCCGAACTACCGCGATCCGCAGTCGAACCAGTGGAGCGTTACGGTGGAGCGTCAGATCAACAATGCCACTTCGCTGCGCGCCAGCTATGTGGGGATGCATACCTACCGGCTGAGCGTGACGGAGGACCTGAACCAGGTCGCGGCGAGCACGACGCCTTATACGCCGACCGCACTTCCCCATCCCAACTGGACAACGCTGTACAGCACGTTCAACGCAGGCAAGGCGAACTACAGTGCGTTCGAACTGGAGGCTTCGCACAACATGGCGCATGGCCTGTACTTCAATGCGAACTATACCCTGGCGAAGAACCAGGCCGACAACCAGGGCGATGCGCCGAACGCTTTTGCCGGTGAGGTGAACTATGGGATTCCGATTGCTGACCGTTTTCATGTCACGCAGGACTATGGAAACGTCCAGGGCACGCGCCGCCACCGTATGCTGTTGACGGGCGTCTATCAACTTCCGTTCGGCAAGGGCCGCACCTTCATGGCTGGAGGCGGATGGAAGGATGAGTTGCTGGGCGGCTGGGACCTGACCAACATCACCATGCTTGAGACAGGGCCGTGGCAGACACCGAGCATCAGCGCAGGCGGATGCCAGTTGACTCCAAACGCCGACGGCTCCTGCCCAACTCTAGCAAATGGCCAGCAGCAGACGAATGACCAGTCCAACACAAACGTGGCGAATCGCGGCGCGATCATCCGTCCCGACGTCGTCTCGAATAACTTCTATGCCGGGCAGTCGCGCTCGCAGTACTTCAACCTGAAAGCCTTCTCGGCGACACCAGTCGGAGCGGGCCGGTTCGGCAACGCTGGCGTAGGCATTCTGCAGGGGCCGGGAACCGCGGCGGTGAGTCTCGGCGTGGCTAAGTCGTTCGTTGTCACGGAGCGGATTCACGCGCGGTTTGAGTCAACCTTTACCAATGTCCTGAACCATACGAACTTCGCTCCTCCGGCAACGGTGGTCGACAGTCCGTCTACGTTTGGAGCGTTGATCGGACCTCAGACGGCAGAGAATGCGGGAAATCGGACCGGGCAAGTCGCGCTTCGGCTGGACTTCTAACAATCTGCGAAAGTCAATCCATATAGTCAGAAAGCGGCCAACTGCTGGCCGCTTTTTGTTCCTTGGACCGCTCTACGAGTCAAAAGGTAAGTGCATTCAGGGCATAAAATCATCCGATGTGGAACAAATTTTCGTTTTTTGATCGCGTCGATTCTGTTTTGGTGGTGCGTACTGCGGCTCTGTCCGGCTCAGACGAATTAAAACTTCTTGAACATGAAGTTTTGATTGGACATGCCAGGACGTGCCGGCCGGGGCAAGTGCCCCTTCCCGCAGCTTAACAATTCAGGCGTGGCTTTGGGTTATCTGGCTAAAATACCGCAGCAAGTTGCCACCCCAGAACTTATCGATGCGCTCCTCCGAATAGCCGCGGCGCAGCATTGCGTCGGTGATCATGGGGAGATCACGGACATCTCGCATCCCGCGCGCCAGAGTGGGACCGCCATCGAAGTCGGTTCCTATGGCCACGTGATCCTCCCCCACTAGTTGGATGGCTCTGTCCACCACGGCCACCCAGTCGTCTACCTTCATCATGACGGAGTCCGGCACCTGTGCACCTGGCATCGGAAACTGCGGTGCTACTAACTGGTCTACCTCGTAGATCGTCTTTCCCTTCACCCGATCCGGGATGCTGGTAGTGTCCCAAAACGTTTTGTGCCTGTGCGCGGTGAGCCAGTCGTACTCTTTGGGGTAGGCAAATTCGCTGCCGATCTGGAAACCGATGATGCCACCTTTGCTCGCCAACTTCTTCAGCAACGAGTCCGGCATGTTCCTGGGAATATTGTTCACGTTGCGCAGGCCGTGGTGCGTGGCGATGACGGGACCGTCACTGATATCGATTGCCTGCGAGATCGTGTTGTCGGAGGAGTGAGATACATTAATCACCATGCCCAAACGGTTCATCTCGCGAATGACATCGCGGCCATGTTCGGTAAGGCCATTCCACTGTGGTGGCGAGCAGCAGGAGTCGGCATAGTTCTGGTTCCAGTTGTGCGCCGAGAGTTGTACCGAGCGCAATCCCAGTCGATAGAGTTCGCGCAGCACTCCCAGATCACCGTCCAGATCGTAGCTGCCCTCTATATCAAGCACTGCAGCCATCTTGCCCAGGGCACGGATGCGCACCACGTCGGTGCCGTTTAGTGCCAGTTCAACTTGGTCGTGGTTCATCTGCAACTGGCGGAGCGCGTGATCAATCCGACGCAACGCCTGCTTGGTCTCGAATCGGCCAGGATAGTACTCTTCGGGGGTGAAAACCGAGAGAAAGAACGCACTGACTCCGCCTTCCCGTGCGCGGGGCAGATCCCATTGGCCATCGGTCGTGCGGGTACCCATGCTACCGCCATGGTAAAACTCGCGGTCCAATGCGTGTACATGTCCGTCGAATACCAGGGCACGCTTGTGGATGGCTCGCGCCTGCGTTGATATCTGAGGGGCCAAGGAGTCGATACCAGAGTCACGCGATGGAGCTTGCGCCCATAGAGCGGGATTCAGCGCGACGGGCGCCAGCGCAGTGTAATGAAGGAATCTGCGACGGGTTAGCATTTGCTCCTTGAGAAAAAATAGTCGGGTTGGCAGGTAGTTTGTGATGAGGAACGATATCGGTATGCACTGCTGGGACCATTTCGTGGAGTTATAATTTTGTGCCCAGAGAATGGTCTGCGGGTCAGTTTACGTGATGACACGTTCTCGTGCACAGGCTTTTCCCACCACTTAATCCCTGCTAGGTCAATTGCCTTAGGGAAATTTTCGACTTGTAAAAAAGGAAAAAAAACGGCTTGATTAGGAAGCATCTTGCATCTCGCGACGTATCGATCCCAGAGGACTTTCATGGCTCCAAAAGAGACATCTACGAAGCGACCACGGCTTGCAGCCGTGGTCACCGCCTATAAGAGAATGCTGCATCCACAACATATTGTGGACCGGTTTCTCGAGGGGTATGGAGTGAACGGTGTCTTCCATCACCCGGAGATGGACGTTGTCTCGCTGTACGTCGATCAGCGGACCGGCGAAGGCGATCTAACCCAGGAGCGGGCAGACCGGCATCCTCAATTGAAGATATGCTCCACCATCTCGGAGGCCTTGACTCTCGGCACGGGCAAGCTCGCAGTCGATGGAGTGATTGTGGTCGGCGAGCACGGTACCTACCCGCCCAGTCCCACGGGCATCCCGATGCATCCGCACTATGAGTTCTTCGAGCAGATCACCAAAGTGTTTCGAGACAGTGGCCGGTCGGTGCCCTACTTCAACGACAAAGAACTCTCGTGGAATTGGGATTGGTCAAAGAAGATGGTCGACATCTCGCATGAGTTGGGCTTCCCGTTCCAGGGCGGTTCAAGCCTCGCAGTGACCTGGAGAGTTCCGTCAGTAGAGTTCCCCCTAGGTGCCACGGCAAACGAGGCCGTCTCGATCGGTTATGGCGGGATGGGCAGCTACGACTTCCACGGTCTAGAGACGATCCAGTGCATGGTGGAACGGCGCAAGGGAGGCGAGACTGGTGTCGAGTGGCTGCAGACGTATCGCGGCGACAACTTCTGGAAAGCTTACCAAGAGGGTGTTTGGTCACAGGCGTTGGTCAAAGCGGCGTTAAGCCGCAGTGCTACGCTGAGATCTGGAAATTCCACCTTCACCAACATCTTTCCAACGATCGAACAGATGAAGGCGATGGTTCCCAATCCGGTTGCCTATCACTATCAGCATCGTGACGGTCTGCGCTGCACGATGCTGCTCATGGGCGGAATGGTGCGCGACTTCACCTTTGCGGCGAACATCGAGGGGCAATCAAAAGCGTTCTCCACCCAGATGTATTTACCCATGCCGGACGGGCGCACCACGCTGGCCAGCTTCTTCACCCCGTTGGTATACAACGCCGAAAAGATGTTCTTAACCGGCAAGGCACAGTATCCGGTGGAGCGGACGCTGTTGACCAGCGGCTTGTTGATTGCCGGCGTCGATAGTGATTCACAGGGGAAGCGCATTGAGACACCGCACCTGACCGCCGTGAATTATCAACCCTATCCCGAATCCTCGTACTGGAGAAGCTAATGCTGACCCGCCGCCGTTTTGTACGCTACTCAGCCTTGTCATCCGCCCTGTTGGCGAACGGCCCACTGCTGTGTTCCACCTTCGGACAGATGCCCACCAAACGCCCGCTGCGTCTGGCGATCCTCGGCAGCGTCTATCGCCTGGGGTCGGCTCTGCAGACGATCGCGGATCGCTTCATGGTTGGCTATCCGCACGATGGCGAGTGGCATATGCCAGAGGTACAGGTGGTCTCCCTGTATGTGGACCAGCGGATACGGAAAGCCGAGGCAAGGCCCACTGAGTTTCAGCAAGCCATGGCCGGAACTTTGAAAGCACCGTGGCTGCAAGCCGGGCCAGGACTACCGGGTGCCCAAGGCAGCCGTCGTGCCGCCGTAGTGCCGCCTTCGGAAGTCGCACAGCATCCGCCGGAGGAACTGGGGCCGATGAGCGATTTGAGCGAATCTCGCGCTCATCAGTTCGGCTTCCGCCTCTGTCGCAACATCCCCGAGGCGCTACGCTGTGGTGGCAACCGGATCGCTGTCGATGCTGTGCTGACGGTCGTTGAGCAAGACGATTACCCTCGCAACGACAGGGGGCAGATCCTACTGCCGCAATACGATTTCTTCCAGCAGTGTGCTCAGGTCTTTGAGGCAGAGAAACACGCAGTCCCTTACTTCAATCATAAGCAGCTCTCCTTCAGCTTTTCGGAGGCGCAGAACATGGTGAAGACCGCCGAGCGTCTAAAATTTTCGCTGATGGCCGGCTCTTCGATGCCAGTCACTTGGCGATTACCCGACACGGATATTCCCATGGGCGCTCGGGTACAGGAAGCTGTGATGGTGGGTGTAGGCAGTCTGGATAGCATGGGCTTCGACGCACTCGAAGCCATGCAGTGCATGTTGGAGCGGCGCAAGGGCGGCGAGTCGGGAGTGAAGGCGGTGCAACTGCTCGAAGGCGACGATGTCTGGGTGGCCGGAGACGAAGGACGTTGGTCCAAGGACCTGCTGAGCTCTGCGCTGTCACGCAGCGACACGCCGTTAGGACTGACGTGGTTAGACGGACGCACCCAGGACTTGACCGCCCCTGGTATCCTGCCGCAATTGGTCAAAGATCCGGTCGCTTATTGCATCGAATACACCGATGGGACACGCGCCACGCTGCTCATGCTGAACGGTGCCATCCGGGACTTCAACATCTCGGCACGGGTGACGGGACACGGCATTGTTTCGACCCAGTTCTTTATGACGCCAGCTCCAAACGAGACCCACTCGGCTTGCCTAGCTGCGAAGATTGAACAGATGTATCAGATCCGGAGCGCGCCCTATCCGGTGCAGCGCGCCTTGCTGACTACCGGCATGCTGGAGGCGTGCCTGAATTCAAAGCACCGGCTGAACCAGCGGTTAGAAACGCCGCAATTGGCGGTAAGCTATCAGCCACCGGCCGAATCGCAGTACGCGCGAACTTAAGAAAAGTAAATCTGTACCGTTAGTGAAATCTTCTTTATTCGTTACCATGCTCCACGAACCTGTCCGCAATGCAGATCTCAATTTCCGATCTGACAGTTTGGATTAATTATTGATGCATGATTCAGATGATGGCAGATTGGGTGAGTGACCCAATCGCTCTCAACCTGACTTTCTCAAAACAATAACCACCGCAAAGAACAAAAGAAGGCCACCGGAGAAGCCCCCGGTGGCCTCAATAGAAGTTGCTGTAGAGGTTAGAAGTTGACCTTACCGGCGAACTGAATGACACGTTGACCAGTGCCCGTCATCGTTCCGAAGGCAGCCGGAACTGTGAAGCTAGTAGGGTCATTAGGATTGCTCAACGTGTTGTTCGACAATGTTGTGTTTGGGACCAGAGTAGTTGCGGCTCCCGCATTACCGTGGTTCAGCACATTGAATGCCTCGGCTCGGAACTGAAAAGCGACGCTCTCCCATATCTTGAAGTTCTTGAAGAGGGAGAGGCTGTTTTGCGCGAGCTGTGAAGGTCCATATTGATCGTTGCGATGCAGGTTTCCGTATACGCCCTGCGCAGGCAGAGCATACGCTGTCACATCGATACAGCTCTTCGAACTTCCGTATTGGAGGAGAAACGACTTGGTGCAGGTGTTTCTTCCCACGTGAACGAAGTTTGGACGCTGTGCATTTCCAGGTGTACCAACATAGACGCGGTCGCCAGAGGAAGTGACATTGAATGGCAGACCACTACGGATGTCGAAGATGCCGTTGAGCTGCCAACCGCCCAAGGCCTCTTGAACGAGCAGGTGGTGACCGTCAAGCGTTGGGAGAGCATAGGTGGCTGTAGCGACGAAACGATTACGAATATCGTTGCTCGCGTTGCCATAGTCGAGCCTCAGATGCCCTTGCCACATGGCGCTACCGGCTGAGTTTGAGTCATTTGAGGTATCCAGATTGTGCGACCAGGTATAGCTTGCCGTCATGGAAAGACCACGCGTCATGCGCTGCCTCAGGATCGCAGTAAGGCCGTGATAGGTAGCAAATCCATCGTTCTGAATTGTACGTATCTGACCCCAAAGCTGATTGGGACGATTGCCATTGATCACAGCGGTTGCTGTGCTGTAGCGGCTTGCCGGCGCGTTGGCACCCGGAGCGTTCGGCTGGTTTGAGTACCAGCTCTGATTCAGATGGATGCTCCTCGATCCGATGTACTGAAGTTCAAATCCGGCATTGCGCCACATCTCCTGACCAATGTCGAGATTCCACTGATACATCTGCTCGGAAGGAAGATTTTGATTTTCCGTAATGGCAGTAACGTAGGTGCCGGGAGTTCCGCCAACTGGAGACGTAGTTCCTGCGCCTGGAGTTGGCGTTTGGAACGTCACGTCAGGACCTTTGTATCCCGGAGCTGTCGAGGTCGCGCCAGAAAAGCTCGTCGACGAAGAATACGGATAATTCTGATTCGTCAGCGTGTATGAGTTGAGCTGGTTTGCGTTGTAGTAGATACCACCGCCACCACGGATGACTGTTTTATCTGTGATGCGATAGGCAAAACCCAGACGAGGCGCAATGTTATTGTGGTTTGGTCCGGTGTACTTATAACCCGGATAGCTCACCGCGTTGAGCGCATTGGTACCGCCCTGTGCAGGGAACAAAGCCATTTGGTCGGGCGTCAGCTTACGACCAACACCATTCAAGCTGTAGGCCACTTGAGGCAGTTCATAGCGCAAGCCATACTGCACGGTTAGTTTCTGGGTTACCTGCCAATTGTCCTGGAAAAAGAACCCGTCGCGCCATTGCCCCACTGATACTTTCACCTGAAAATACGGAGTAATACTCTGTTGAGCCGTTCCGAGGAGGAAGTCGGCTGGGGCAGCACCTGTGTACTGTCCGTTGAAGGTAAACGTTCCACGAGCACCAGTCGTCGATGCGCGGCCGAGGGTCAGCTTGCGGAAGCTAACACCCGCCATAAAGTTGTGCTTGTTGCGGGTATAGCTGATCTGATCATAGAGGGTGAGGGTCCGGTCCTCCTGATACCAATTCGTACCATCGCTGCCTAAACTCTGGTAGTTGGTGATGTTGATTGTTGGAAGACCGGGGTTGCTATTGGTTACGTCAGCTGTAAATCCGGGAATGCCAAGTGCTGATCCAGCGCCCTGAACGTTGTTATATGCGAAGTAGTTCAGGTTGTTCGTCTGCAGGACATTGAAGCCGCCACGAAGATCGTTCACCAGGTTCGGTGTAATGATGTGCGTGTATCCAACCACTCCATTTCGATTTGTGGTTGGCGTGTAGTTATTGCTCGTTGAAACAATTGCACCACCAAGATTGAATGTCTTCGTCCAGGCGAATCGGGCAAAGAGTCGAACCTTGTCTCCGATGCTGTGATCGATTCGATCGAGGGTATTGTCTGCGTTCACTATATTCGGGAGATTTCCAACGAAGTTATTTGTTACTCCAGCCTTGGTCGGCAAAGGAATGTATTGAAGAAGTGCTGCGGAGACTGGATTAACCTTGTACCCCAACAGATCGAAGCGGTTCACCGTCCCGTTCGCGGCGCTGCCAACCGGCAACTGCGTCGTAGGATCCTTCAACTGCGCCATTTCCGAAAAATCCAGGGTGCGCATCTTATTCGTCAGTACCGATCCCGTATTCAATGACGCATTTGACTGTCTAAGTCCTTCATAGGAACCAACGAAGAAGGTCTTGTCACGGCCGTTATAGAGAAATGGAATGATCACCGGGCCGCTCACCACTCCACCGAACAGGTTGTACCGTACCTTGCTCTTGGGTTGACCTGGGGTGGCTCCGAAGGTGTAGGAGTTGAATTTGTCGTTTTGAAGATAGTCGTATGCGGTGCCGTGGAACTTGTTGCCACCGGTCCTCGTAACCATGTTGATATGAACACCGATGTAATCACCGTACTGAGCCGTGTAGTTTCCGTTTTGCGTCTGTACGGAATCGAGTGCATCCGGATTCGGCGACAGGGTAGCCGTCGTGATCAGATTGTTCACGATCGAAATTCCATCCAACGTGATGCTGTTGTTCACGCCGCGTGTGCCCGAGCCGCTCGCCGTATTCCCCGGAGGATTGCCTGTAAGGGTATTCCCGGCGACAGTGATATTCGATGTGGTCGCGGCGAGATTGATAGCGTTGCGGCCATTGAGCGGAAGATCATGTACCCGCTGCGCCTCAATGGTTTCGCCGAGAAGAGCATCATCGGTCGAGAGCGGAGGATTGTCTGCCGAGATGCTGACTTCGGAGGCTGTCGACCCCACCGCAAGTGTGACGTCGGTACGGACCGCCATATTGATGGCTACGATTACGCCTTTAGTGACGGCCCTGCTGAAGCCAGCCTGCTCCACCCTGACGTCGTAGGTGCCTGGGTTTATGAAGGGAATGGAGTAATACCCTTCCTGGTTCGTGGTGCTGTTGTATTCGACCTTCGTGTCAACGTTAGTACCGACGACCTTTGCGCCAGCAACCACGTTGCCAGTCGGATCCGTAACGGTTCCGACTAGAGAGGTGTTGTTTGCCACCTGCGTGTATCCAACGAAGGGACAAAGGATAAGTGCGACACAGACAAGAATCTTCTTCACGTGTATAGACTCCTATCGTCCTTGGCATTGCCAGGAAATGACCTCGGGGGTAGACGAATCCGCTTGCTTACTTCGGACGAGAATGCTTCGAAGTAGAGCGACTTCCCTTGCTTGCTTGATGTGGATGAATTGAACTATAGCACGAATACTCTTGTCATTAGGCTGTTGTCCTCCTTAGAGATAGGACAGATTGCCTATATGCCACCATTGAGTGGTAGGTGGTAACAGTCAAAAAACTACTGTCAACGAAATCGCGCATGCAGAATCTGCATCTGCCATACCAGTTTCGTGCACCGCGAAGAGGCTTCTCCGAAAGCTAGTGGATGGCCTCTTCGCTACGCACAACTTTTTCAGATGTGACACATCAGTGTTGCGGCTGGGTTGGTTTATCACCGGCTTGCGGCGTCCGCCGCGCCGTACCGAAGCCGCGCTCATTCATCGTTGTCCAGCGGCGTGACTGACGGTTTCCAGCGCTCGGTGGAGCATCCCAGGGGTCGCCTGTCAGGCCATTGAGATCATAGACAACTTTTCCACTACGCACCGTAAGATCGCAAATCATCCGGTCGTGACCGACCAGTACGGTGTTGTACATGTCCTGTAAGCCAAAACTTCCATGCTGGATACTAAGTACAGCTACGTCGGCGGGCGAACCTACCGATAGATTTCCCAGCTGGGGTCGTTGAATCTCGCGTGCCGAATGCCAGGTCATATCTGCAATCACATCTTTTAGCGGCAAGCCGAGGGCCAGAAATTTATCGCCGACGTTCAACAGATCCTTCATATCGGTATTCATGCTATGAACGTGGATATCGGTGGAGATGGAATCAGGCAGAAAGCCAGCCTTGACCAGAGGAACTGCAACCGCCCAGGAGAAGCTGCCACTTCCATTTCCAACGTCGAAGATAATGCCTCGCGCCCGTCCCTCCTTCATCCCTTTCCCAGGCCCTCCTGTCTGGCTGTCTTGCTCCCCTCGGTGGCCGGAGTACATGTGCGTGTAAATGTCGCCCGGACGCAGAACGCGCTCCAGAAGTTCAGAGAGCGGTCTCTCAATTCGCCGTGCTCCGTAATCGATCATGACCGGAACATGAGCGGTGGTGCCAGCCTTCACCGACTGCTCATATGGCAACCATTCCGGACCGTTAAAATGCGCACTCTTGATGCCGACAATGATCTCCGGATATTTCAGGGCCATCGCAGCCGTTGGCTCTGCTTGCATGTCGCTGAGATTCTGTTCTGCCGCGCCACCTATCATGCCTGCTCCCACGATATTCAACATGGCCAGCACCCGTGTTTTAGCGTGATCGATAATGTGTGCCTTGAACTCCGGGAAGGTGCGCCAGCCAGAGGAACCTGCATCCACGACGGTGGTGATGCCGTTGCGAAATGTGAAGTCATCGGGGAAAACGCCATGCTCGAGCATGCCAGGCTGGTCCACCCAACTATGCGTGTGAATATCAATCAACCCAGGGGTAACGTACTCGCCGGTCAAAGTGATCGTTTTGACCGCGGATGCCGCCGGAATATCCGTTGCGACCTTTGCGATGACGCCGTCTTTGATAGCGATATCCATCACACTGTCGATATTGTTTTTCGCATCGATGACGTGCCCGCCCCTAAGCAGTAAGTCATAGTCCTGCGCAAAGAGGTGTAGAGAGACGGCACACATAGCGAGAACGAAGACACTAAACGTACGAAACCTTATGGCCATTTATTTACCTGAGACTTTCGTGGAAGATGTGAACTGAATTTACTGACGGATTCTACACGCAGATCACAGGTAATACTTTGGAGTGCATGGCACAGTAGCTTCCGGGTAGACCGTCACCCGGAGTATTGTGGACGAGATCGAGCTTTTAGCAATCATGACTGAGAGGCTTGCATCGCGCATTGTCGCGGAGCTGCGGAGATATTACGAATGGAAAATCACGCAGCGATGGGCGCTTGATGGGCCCGCACTGAGTACGACAGACGGTGTGCGGTTTGGGGAGGGAAATGCTGACGAGGAGAATGTCGGCATGAAGTACGCGGTTACTCGGCGGTGATTCTCCAGGTTGATAGATTGTCGAAATAAAAAGCAAGCCCGACCCTAAACAGATTCTTCTCCTCCGGCGGTCTTAGCTGGCTTGTGCGCCATCGTCGGCAAGTTTTTTCTTGTCAATAGGATCACGAAGTCCGTGCTTAGCGCCTCATAAGGTCAGACCAATAATTAAGCATGATAAGGACAGATGTACCACAAGCCCCTAACCTCAATCGATTTAGCTTGACAATTATACATTCCAGCCTCATTAATGGCGCTAATAAAAGCTCCTTCTAAATTCGGTACGACCACATCCTTCGCGAATGGAAGCAGACAGAGGTGAGCTATCGCGGCAGCACGTAACCCATAGCCCACCAAAATTTCAATTAGTACAACTCAGGAGGCACAGTATGCAGTGCAAATTTTTAAAGGGTTGGAGCGTTCTTCTGTGTGCGTTCACCCTCATTCTCATAGGTCCGTTCGTGTACGGGCAGAGCAACTTTGGTCAGATCTCCGGCACCATCACCGATCCCACTGGCGCAGCCATTCCCGACGCCACGATCACCATCACTTCTACGAACACGCAGGCGAAACGTACGCTTACCTCCGACGAGAACGGTAACTACATCGCGACCAATCTGCCCATTGCGGTTTATTCAATTTCGGTTACGAAGACTGGTTTCCGTACCGCGCAGCAAGCGGATGTCTCCATTAGCGCCGACGCTAAGGTCACCTCGAACTTCGCTCTCGAGATTGGCCAGACATCTGAAGTTGTCCAGGTGGAAGGCGGAGCCATCGAATCACTCAATACCACTTCAGGGGAACTCGCCAGAGTCATCGACTCCAAGCAAGTTGATAACCTTGCCCTCAACGGCCGCAACTACACCCAGCTGCTAACGCTCGTCCCAGGCGCAGTCGTCACCAACCCGGACATCTTCTCTGTCACCACGTCGCTCGCCTCAGGCAACCAGACCATCAACGGCAACCGTTCAGACACTGGTAACCTGACCGTCGACGGTGCCTACAATCAGGTCGCCGGCTCGAACGCCTCGCTCATGAACAACGTTGGTCCCGACTTCATTAGTGAAGTCAAGATCGACACGTCGAACGCCTCTGCCGAATACGGCCGTACCTCGGGCCCTACCTTTAACATCGTCACCAAGAGCGGCACCAACCAGTTCCATGGCGGCGCCTTCGAGTTCCTTCGCAATAATGCTCTCGACGCCACCAACTACATCGCAAGACAGAAGACACAGCTGATCTACAACGACTTTGGCTTCTTCGTTGGCGGCCCGATCATTCGTGACAAGCTGTTCTTCTTCGTGGGTGAAGAGTGGAAGCGTCTCCGCCAGCAGGCCATTGCCACACAGTTCACCGTGCCAACCACCGCGATGCTCAATGGCGATTTCTCTGCCTTGTTGACAGGCTCTTCTCCGACGCAGCTTTACTATCCTGGTACATCGACGCCTATCCCCAACAACAACATCGCCTCGCTGATCACAGCGGACGGACGCGCCATTGCTAACGTCTACAAGACGATCACTGCGGCGGGTCTCAGCTTCAGAGATGGCGGCGTCCCCAGCAACAATCTCACCTTGGCACCCTCCAATCCGCTGAACTTCCATCAGGACCTGATCCGTTTCGACTATGTGATCAACCAAAAGCACTCTCTCTACGGTCGCTGGATTCACGATCAGAATACGCTCATCGATCCTTACGGTACGTTCGCCAACGCGGGAGTTCTCAACACGACCCCCACTACGCGTAATCGCCCAGGACAGAGCTATCTGATCGCTGAAACGTGGAGCATTCGCCCAAACCTCATCAACCAGGCGACAGCGAATGCCAGCTGGGCTGCTCAGCGTATTCCCCCCTTTGGCGACAACTGGAAGCGCGAGACCTACGGCTTCCAGTACAACAAGCTTTATCCCGATGCAGGTCGCTATCCAAATGGCATCCCCATCGTGAACATCAACAGCTACGCCCCTTTCCAGGGTCCGAATTTTTCGCTGCTCTCTCCCTCGACGGACATTCAGGTGGCTGACAACATTACCTGGATCAAGGGAAATCACAACCTCAAGTTTGGCGGCGCCTACACTCGCGATCGTGTCGACCAGAATGCGCGTTCCAACTACACAGGCACCGCTACCTTTAACTCCACCCCAACCTCCGGCAACTGCCGAGCGGCAAGCGGAAACACTACCTGCTACGCATTGGCGGACGCCTTCCTCGGCAACTTTCAGTCCTATTCGGAAGCTAGTGCTGATCCCGTCGGCCACTTCCGCTTCAACCAGGTGGAGTGGTTCGCCCAGGACAACTGGAAGGCCACACGCAAGTTGAGTCTGGACTTCGGTGTTCGTTGGCAGCTGGTCTCGCCCTTCTACACCCAGGGCAATAACATCTCCAACTTCGATGCAGCGGTCTATAACCCTGCAAGGGCGGTCACCGTTCTTCCGAATGGAAAGATCGATCCGACCTCTGGCAATCCCTACAACGGTCTCGTGCGCGCCGGTGATGGTGTTCCGGCCGACCAGGCCATCCGCGTTACCAATGTCAATACCGCACTCTTCCCACTCATCCCTGCCGGCGCTCCCCGCGGCCTTTACAAGATGAATGGAGCCTTCGGTCCGCGTTTCGGCTTTGCTTACGCGGTAAATTCCGATACGGTCATCCGTGGCGGCATAGGCCTCTTCTACTACCGGCCGCAGGGCAACCTGATCTTCAGCCAGCTCGCCATTCCTCCATTCCTCCAGAACACGCAGTTTGACACTGGCAATCTCGCTACCCTTACCACAGGAGCAGCGGTAAACAATGGTCTCCAGGGCACCATTAGCGCGATCGATCCGACCAACCGCAATCCTTATACCTGGCAGTACAGCCTTGGGGTGCAGCGCCAGCTTCCCAAATCTGTCCTGTTCGAAATGAACTATGTCGGCAACGTTGCTCATCATCAGCTTCGTCAGCCGAACATCAACTTCCCTGATCTTGCCCCGGTGGTGGCAAATGTGGTCGCGGGGAGCCCCGTCTCCTCAAGCAACTTCTTCAATCCCTACAAGGGCTACACCGCCATCAACTCCAATCGCTTCGATTCGAACTACAACTACAATGCGCTCCAGGTATTTGCCTCCAAGCGGGCAGGTGTTGTGACGTTCACGCTCGCTTACACCTTCTCCAAGGCGCTTGGCGACTCGAACGGCAACGCCGGCACCAACAACGCGCCTTCGCTCGAGAACTGGCGGGATCTCAACTATAACTATGGCTCTCTCACCAATGATCGCCGTCACGCCTTCGTCGCCACCTTCGTCATCCAGGCGCCGGATTTCAGAGGACATAACTTCCTCGTTCGCCAAGCTGCCGGAGGTTGGCAGGTCAGCGGCGTGGCGCGGCTTCAAAGCGGCGCCTACTACACAGTGCAATCTACCTCACTGCTGGGCCTTGGTACTGTTCGCGCTGATCGAAACCCCGCTGTCCCTATCTACACCAGTGGCCATGCGGGACTAAACGGCTATGTCAACAGGAACGCATTTGTTGCAACGCCGAGGACTGTGGCTCGCTTTGGCAACGCGGGGGTTGGCTCGGTCGTCGGGCCTGGTCTTGCACAGACTGACGCAACGCTATCCAAATTCTTTCCGATTGCAGAGCGAGTTCGGGTCAAGTTCCAGGCTGACTTCTTCAATGTCCTCAACCGCACCAACTTCTCTGGTGTGAACCTTAATGCCAGCAACAGCAACTTCGGCACCGTCGCGGGTGCTTATCCGCCGCGCCAGGTGCAGCTCGGTCTCAAAGTACTGTTCTAGAGGCTGTTATGAGCTTTGCGAACCGGCCTACGCCTCAACCATTGCGCCTTTTGTTGGCGCAATGGTTGTTCTACGTCCTGAGCCCTGCTCCTGTTTTTCCTGTCAAGCCCCTGCAGCAGGAACTCATACGCAACTTTGCACCCAAACCGAACAAAAACAAGGTCTTAGCCTCCGAAAATAATCTTCCGCAAAATGGCCTATTAGTTTCACTCAATTGGCTATAGTTAATACAGAGTCAGAAAAAGCCCCGGCCAACACCGGGGCTTTCTCTTTAAACCAATAAACCTTTTAGAAAGACGAATTTAGCCGTAACCAGTTTAGAATGACGACTTTGCAGCGAGATATTCGTCTAAGTCGTTGCATTAAGATAACTTGCGGTCAAGTACCCCCTGGGGGGGTACCCCCCAGGGGGGGGGGAAGCAGCGATGCAATCCAATGGGTAAGGGCCGCCTACTCGGCCTTACCCACGGAGCGCTCCTTGTAGACCTTCTGGAAGAGGTAGAAGGCCTGCTTCTTCTTGCCGTCCTCTGAGAAGAGTCCTTTGCGATTGAAGCCGTCCTGCAGTTTGGGGATGTTTCGAGTTGGGGAGCGGAAGTCCATGAGGACCCAGGGAACGAGACCGCGCACCTGCGGGATTTTATTGATCATGACGAACTGGTGTTCGTAGACATTGACCTGCTGCTCCTCTGCCCATCGTTGATCTTTGCCGCCGTGGATTCCCTGCTTTGCTTCAGCGCCGAACTCCGAGATGAGAATGGGCTTCTGCGGAAGGGTCCATTTGATGTTGTCGGCGTCTTCGGGGCGCATCTCGTACCAGCCGATGTATTCGTTCTGGCCGACGACGTCGAGAGCATTGGCGAGGGGGTCGTCCTGTACCATCTCATTGCCCTTGGCGTGGGGACCGATCAAGGCCGAGGTGATTGGGCGGGTGGGATCAAGCTTGCGGGCTTCGTTGGCGAGGTTGGTGAGGAACTGGGTGCGAATGGGATTGTTGGGCGTCTCGTTGGAGACGGACCAGAGGATGACGGAGGCCTTGTTGCGGTCGCGGCGGATCATCTCGTTGAGCATGTAGGTGGCCTTGGCGTAGACCTCTGGCTTGTCGAAGGAGATGTGCTGCCACAGCGGGATCTCTGACCAGACCATAATGCCGTCCCGGTCTGCGGTTCGCTCCATGCGCTCGTCGTGGGGATAGTGGGCGAGGCGGACGAAGTTGGCGTTAAGGTCTTTGAGAAAGATGAAGATGTTCTTAACGTCTTCGTCGGTGAAGGCGCGGCCGGTACGGTAGGGCGCCTCGGCGTGCATGTTGGCGCCCTGAAGGAAGATGGCTTTGCCATTGAGTAGAATGCGAGTGCCGTCGACGCGGATGTCGCGGAAGCCGATGTCGTCGGTGAGCTTGTCCTGACCGGAGGCGAGTTCGACCTTGTAGAGCTTTGGCGTCTCCGGGGACCACAGATCGAGCTTGCTGGCCTTGAGGTCGAAGGATGCGCGACCTGCTGCGTCTGTTGTGAGAGTGGCGTTGACGCCGGCCTCGGGGATACGGAGGCTGACAGGGGTTCCGGCTGAGGCGCCTTCGACGTGGACGTAGCCGGCGAGGGTGTTGGCATTGGCGGTGGAGAAGGTGTTTTCGCGCTTGAGATGGACGTCATAGTCGTCGATGAACTGTGTGGGAAGCGTGACAAGAGAGACATCGCGGGTGAGGCCGCCATAGTTGAACCAGTCGATGCCGACGGAGGGGATGCCATCGACTTCGCGGGTGGAGTCCACGGCGATGACGATGAAGTTGCTGCCGGGCTTGAGGGCGGCGGTGACTTCGCAGTCGAAAGGGGTGAAGCCGCCCTCGTGATCGCAGATGCGCTTCTGGTTTACCCAGACGAAGGACTTATAGTTTGCAGCGCCGATGTGGAGGAAGGTGCGTGTGTTGGGTTTGGGCTGGAAGTCGAAGTCGCGCTGATACCAGACGACCCCCTCAAAGCGGAAGAGAGTGGGGTCCTGGGTGTTCCAGTCACCTGGGACTTTGAGTGTAGGGGAAGTAGCGAAGTCGTACTCCTCATTATGCGGTCCGTTGTTGATGTTCGGGTGGCTGTTAAGAGCGTAGCCATTGTCGCGGACCTTACCTTCTGCGGTGTAGAGGCCTTTAGCGGGTGGCTGATCGACGAGGTAGTGCCAGTCTCCATTGAGGGAGGTGACGGAGCGTCGATCGACACCGACCAAAAGCGTTTTAAGTGGTTGCTGAGCGAGTGCCGGAAGAGTGAATACACAGCAGGCAAATGAAATAAATGCATGACGAAAGGGTATGTATCTATCTGTAGAAATTTTCACTGGAAAGGTCATACCACTCAACTCTCTGATTCGCCGAAAGTGTAGCATCCTGTCTTATCCGTGTGCAAAGAAGTCCTACCACGCTCGTAGAGTTCGTGAGTGTAAATCGAACCTCAAGCGTGTCAGCCCCCATGGAAACGTCACTGCCATGCGGTTACGTCCCGAATGCCCTCCAGGAGGTATAAACATGACCACGAAACCTCATCGCAACCGATTCACGGGCCTTATGGGCAAAATGGCACATCTCGCATACCACGTTGGTTTGTCATGCAAAGCTAGCAGAAGGGAGGACGTAGGAGAGTCCTCGGCCTAATGCCAATCTAGATTGGTGCCGGCATGCCAAATACCCATCCGCGTCCCGCGTTCGACTAACGACGAATTTGGGTACCAATGCTGGTTAGATACTGAAGGTATTCTGCGAGCTTCTCAGGTACTGAGCGGTAATAAACGTTCAGGCCTTCTTTACGGAATGTGATCAGTCCCAGTCGGTCAGTACCTTCCAATGGTGGGACAGAGTGGCCCAGAAATAATGTGCTTGGCATGCATCTCGCCACAGATAGCTCGTCGTGTTGGGCGATCTGCGTGTAGACCGCGAGGCGGTTTGGGTCTCCGAGTTGGTTCCCGTTCAGCATTATGGCTCTGCGACTGTTGATCCACGGACAATCAACTTGCATTCCATCGAAACCTTTTTCGATGCTCTTGGACTAATTGCTGTGATGCGATTCAACAGGAATTTTGCTGCGGTCGCACCTTGTTCCGTAATCGGCTGGGCGACGGTGGTGAGTGGCGGAGTTGTGAAAGCCGCAAGAGGAATATTGTCGAAGCCTGCTATTGCCACATCGTGGGGAACGCGCATTCCGAGCGTGTGAGCTGCTCGCATGGCACCGATAGCGGTAAAGTCATTTCTTGCGAAGATGGCAGATGGAGGTCGACGTAATTGTGACAGCTTCACCAAGCCTGCAAACCCGTCCTCTTGCGTAGCAAAGGCGGGAGCATTTGGCGGCCCTACCGTGTACTCGTTTCGAATCTCTAGGCCGGCTTGCTCCAGAGCTGCAGCATAGCCTCCATAACGACGGAGCGAGAGCCGATCTTCCGGTGAGATGCCGATGAAACCAATATCTCGATGTCCAATGGAGATGAGATGAGTCACAGCATCAAAAGCACCTTGCCAGTGGTTAGCTGTGACGCAGTCTACCGAAGCAAGCTTGACCGGACGGCCAATGGTAACAGTAGGTATACCTCGACGAGCGATATCCCGAAGAACTTCATCTCCCATCATTGTGCCGCGAGTGGCCACAATAAGCCCATCGACGCGATGGTCCGCAAATGCTTGTAGACTGGCTCTTTCCTGATGGATACTGCCACTGGTTGTGGCAATAAATGTGGTGTATCCGGCTTCGTCGAAGACTTGTTTTGCTCCATTTACGAGTTCGGTGGAGAAGGGGTTGGATATGTCGGGCAGGAGGATGCCGATGGCGTTCAGGTGTCGGACCCTGAGCTGGCGGGCCACCATATTTGGCCGATAATTCAGCTTTTTTACGGCTTCCGATACACGCTGGCGGACTTCGGCGCTTACGTATCCGGACTGATTAATTGCCCGAGAGGCGGTCATGGTGACCACTCCTGCCAGCTGAGCTACATCCGCGAGAGTTGCCGGCCTTGGCTTTGTGGGGGCTTTTGTTTTCAGACGGTTGGCGTCTTTTGTGAGTGTCATTGAGACTCTTTTGTACTATGCCGATGATGATTACATAAGTGGAGAAGATGACGGTATTTGGTGGTCATATCGTGGCAATTTGTCTGGTAAGGGCGATCACTTTTGCGCCTTTGGGAGAAGCTGTTGCTTCGCGAGGAAGTCCTGCAACGACGATCCGATGGCGAGTGACTGTTCCGAAGTGAATTTGCCGTGCTGGCCGCCGGTGTATAGCTGTGAGGGAACCTCAACTCTTTATGGAAGATCTGAATCTGTATTTGTTGCATACAAGCGATCGGGATGCGCCACTTGTTGCCGTGCGAATTCTGTGGCGCATCCAGAGTTGTGCCACTGGCAGCGTTAGCTGAAGAGGATGCCGCCGTTGATATCGACGTTTGTTCCGTTGACGAAAGAGGCTGCATCTGAGGCCAGGTAGACGACGAGACCGGCAACCTCTTCGGCCTTGCCTTCGCGTCCCAGAGGGGTCATTCCGGCGACACGCTGACGAACCTCTGGCTTGGTGAATTCGTCATGAAACTTAGTTGCGATCAGGCCCGGGCAGACGGCGTTGACGCGAATTCTGCGTGGCCCGAGCTCTTTCGCGAGGCCACGGGTCATGCTCATGAGCGCTCCCTTAGAGGCTCCGTAAGCGATACCGCCAGGACCTCCTCCGTCACGGCCGGCCTGTGAGGAGACGTTGACGATGGCGCCTCCGTCGGTCATCTGCGGTAGGGCCGCCTGGGTCATCGCGAAGATGCTCTTCGTGTTGAGTGTCATTACGTGGTCCCAGAAGGCGTCGTCCATCTCCTCCATGCGCTTGCGGGCGACGAGGACACCTACGACGTTGACGAGGACCGAGATTTTCTTTCCGGCTTGCTCGGCGGACGAAGTGGCAAAGGCGCGCACGGCGGCCATATCCAGTGCATCGACCTTTTGCGCGTACGGCTTCTGGCCCAGATCTGCGATCTCAGCGATCACCTTATCTGGATTGGAGCCATGGTAGCTGAGCGCTACCTGCGCGCCACGACGGGCGAGTTCTACTGCGATGGCGCCGCCGATGTCTCGGCCACCGCCGAAGACGACGGCAAGTTTGTCTTGAAAGTCAGTCATATTTGCTTTATTTCCTCTTCTAGGGTGCGGTTGAGATGAGACGGGTGTTCGTGGGGTTAAGCCGGTGAATGTTGCCGATAAAGAGAAAGAGTGTAAGGGCACCGATGGGCGCAAGCACGCCAGCGATGGTGAGGACGGCGCTGTAGCCGAAGTGAGCGACCAGAGAGGCAGTGCAAAGGTTGAAGATGAGGCTGCTGATGCCGGCAGCGGTTCCTCCCATGCCGGCGACACTGCCCACCGCAGAGTTGGCGAACAAATCGCTGGGGAGCGTCTGGACGTTGCTGATCCACATTTGAAAGCCAAAGAGGACGATGGAGATGCAAACCAGAGCAGAGTAGGCGCTTTGGGCATGGGCTGCCAGGATTCCGAATGGCATCAGGCAGGCCGCAATGCCGATGACTGTTTTGCGTGCAGCGTTGATGCTGAGGCCCCGTGAGATAAGGCGGCCTGCCAACCAACCACCGAAGAGGCTGCCGATGGCTGCAGCGAGATAGGGAACCCAGGCAGAGGCGCCAATATCTTTCAGGCTGAAGTGACGAACCTCCTTGAGGTAGGTGGGGAGCCACAGCATGTAGAGCCACCAGATGGGATCGACCAGGAAGCGCGCCAGGAGGATGCCCCATGTCTGTCGCAGGGCGAGCAAGGAGGCAAGTGAAGGAGCGGCGCCCTGTACTACTACCGGTTGGCCCTCCATGACATAGTCCCGTTCTTTTTGCGAGACACGAGGATGCTGCGAGAGCGGCCGGTAGATCGCAAGCCATGCAGCAAGCCAGAGGAAGCCAAGCGCTCCGACGATGAGGAAGGAGATTCTCCAGCCGACCAGCGGGTCGAGGAGACGGGCGACAAGCAGCGGCGCGATGACGCCCCCTATGGAGGCCCCTCCATTAAAGATAGCCATTCCAATGGCCCGTTCCTTTTGTGGAAACCACTCGGCAATGACTTTCGCAGCGCCAGGCCAGTTGCCTGCTTCACCGAGGCCAAGGAAGAAGGAACAGACGGCAAAGCTCGTAAAGCCAGTGATGGCTGAGTGTGCCATGGCAGCGGCACACCACACGATGATGGAGACAGTGAAGCCCAGTCGTGCGCCGTAACGATCGTAGAGCCGGCCTGAGATGCTCTGGCTCAAGGTGTAGGCGAAGAGCAGCAGAGCACCGATGAGACCGTACTGGCTGCCAGTGATGCCGATGTCGGGGCCGAAGTGGGTGACGAGAAGGCCGATGCTGCTGCGATCGATGTAATTGATGCAGGTGACGAGAAAGATGAGCGCAAGGATCCACCAGCGCAGCCCGGCTATGGCACGCTTGGGCTGCAGCATGCTCGCAAGAACGTATGGGCTCCGCTCGCCCGGTGCACCGAGCGAACTTTTGTTCCGGGGTGGCGTCACTTATTCCCCTCTTGAAAAAACTGCACGTGATGACTGTTCTAACGTCTCAAGCATGTGTTACTGTCTTCGGGTGATAACGATAACATATAAAAATATTTCCAAACAAGCGAGCTTCACGGACAGGCGAGAGAGGACTCGCTGCGTCAGCGCCTGTGGGCTTCTCCTGGTGTCGATCTGTCTTATGGGTTTGCTAAGCGGCCAATTGGTGGCGCAGGATGCCAATGAGTCTTTGGGACCGAAGGACAATGCAGCCAAAGGGGCAAGCGCGCCGCTGTTGCTGGAGATGAAGACGCTTCGCTCCAACGTGCGTCCTGAGCTCGCAGGCGTGCATCCTCGCGTGTACTTCACAGGCGGAGAACTGGAGGCGCTGCGGGAAGAGGCGCATGGTTCACAGAAGACATGGTGGACGCAGCAGCTACAGCATATCCGCGCACTGCAGGGCCCACCGCCACCACCGCCGGCCGAAAAAAGACGTGCACAGAATGACGTCGCTTTCGCGATGGCCGAGGCCGCGTTCGCCTACAAGATGGAGGGTGACCCGAAGTATCTGGCTGCGGCCAAGCTCTATATGGACGCGGCGGTGAGTTATGACGTGTGGGGTTATAGCTTCAGCAAGCCGAACGTTGATCTGGCGGCAGGTCATCTGCTCTATGGCATGGGTTTTGCGTATGACCTGCTGTACAACGATCTGACTCCTGCAGAGCGGGAGAGATATCGCAACAAGATCGCGCGACAGGGCCATCTGCTCTATGAGTTCTTCGCGCCGCGCCCTGGGCGCAGCTGGGCGTATAGCCAGAACCATACCTTCATACCAATGGCTGGGTTAGGGGTAGCGGCCTATGCGGTGTATGGAGAGGTGCCGGAGGCAAAACAATGGGCAGCGCTGGCGCGTGCCATTTATAGCAAGGTACTGGCGACCTACTCAAAAGATGGCTATTACTATGAGGGATTTGAATACTGGATCTTCTCGACACCCTGGATCATTCACTACCTTGATGCGCAAAAGCATGCAACTGGTGAAGATCTGTTTGATCAGCCGGGGCTGCGGAAGACGCATCTCTACGCAGCGCACAGCCTGACGCCCGGTGGGCAGATGATGTTCGACTTCGGTGATGTCTTCGCAGGTCCTGTGACTCGAGCGAAGATGGGCGATGACTACGAGCGCAGCCATCCAGACGGTCACTTCGAATCGAACTACAACCTGCTCTACGATCTGGCGGCCCGGTATAACGACAGCGAAATTCAGGGCGTTGCCGACTGGATGAAGAGTATGGGGCACACCGGCCAGGAGGAGTGGTGGACGCTGGCGTGGCGTAATCCAAAGTTGAAAGCTATGCCGATAGAGAAGGTGGAGCCGTGGCATCACTTTCCGGACCACGATGTCGTGTTCTGGCGAAGTGGATGGGACGCGCAGGCGACGGCGATTGCCTTCAAGTGCGGTCCCCCTGAAGGACACAGCGCGACTGATTTGATTGCAAAGATGCCGGACTGGCATACGGAGCAGGGCCACGTGCATCCGGATGTGAACAGCTTCATCCTGTGGGCGCGTGGTCAATATCTCACTGGCGACTCCGGATATGCTGGTGTTCCGATGACGATTGAACACAACACACTGCTCGTTGATGGACGCGGCCAGGGGAACGAAGGGAAGGGACACGATGCCTGGGCGGGTTTCCCGTATGAACAGATGAACAAGGCGCGGATTACGCAGGCGCACCTTGATGGGCATGGCTTCGATATAGAGGGCGAGGGTGCTGGTGTCTACGACTCTTCGCTGGGGCTGAAGCGTTATCTGCGACGCATCTCGATGACATCGCCGGATCGGATCGAGGTAAGCGATGAGGTGGAAAGTAATGCGCCGCACGTCTTTACCGAGGTGCTTCACTCGGATACGAAGGTTGAGCAGATAGCGGAGCAGAGATATCAGATCAATATTCAGAGTGTGGGGCTTGATGTGTTATTGCGGCAGCCTCCACAAGCGAGCGTAAAGATTGAACCGAACGTAGTGATGGGACCAGGAAGGCCGGGCTCTGTTGATAAGGGCTCGCTTGAGCCACGGGGTGAACGGTTGGTGGTTTCGACCTCAGAGGCAACGACAAGCGCACGGTTTGCATGGGCACTTACATTTAAGTAAGGAAGAAAGCTAGCTTTGAATGAAGAACCATACCTCAACGGCTCAGCATTGAGAGACTGATGGTTTGATATACGTGACGGTAGGCGAGTAAATGACGAATCAACCTATCTGGAGTTTCACTCGCAATGCAAGCCTTTTGAGCGGGCTTGCGCGTACTACTAACCACATATTCCCTACAGGCCGGCTACGGAAATCTTTATAGCGATCTGCTGGACTACTTCATCTCTGCTGCGGTCATCGGACTTAGCTGGAAGCGGCCAGCAGCGGAGAGGCTCTACCCGACACATGGCCCGGACTCGCTATCGTAGCGTGCGGCGTCCCTGTGTACATGTTGTTCCGCCTAACGCATCAGCCCAAACTGGAATGATCCACTAAAAGCGAGTCATCCGACGCCTCAAGATCACGGGGTTGCCGCGGTTTTCTTCATGGTCGGTCTCAGCATAGGCCAATCGGCCTACACATTAGCAAGGCAACTGACCGATGACAGTTATCACCGCTTGGATACAGTCATCGCATTCAAATAGAAGTTATATAGTTGCTTTAAGCAGAAGGATAATGGATTTGGTCCATCCATATGCACCGTCTTCAGCAGTCCTTGTTCCTCGAAGAAGATCGGTGTTTTCCTCTTGCTGCGCGGAGAAAAAGTGTTCGGGGTATCCTCGTTCCCCTCATGGTCTCGCCGGATTCATATTGCGGGACGACGGCAGTGTATGCACGGAGGAGCAAGCAATAGCTGCGAGCTTCGGGAATCCGTAGGTTGAACCATGAAGGCCAATTTTTAACCAGTTTCATTCAACTAAGTTGTGATAAGGAGCAAGATGTCCATTGAAACCGTAACCAGGCAGGACGCACGCTACAGCACGCTGATCAAAAGCCGTAACGCGCGCTGGCCGTCGTCTGCGACTGATGCGGGTGCTGCCAGCCGCATCGAGTTATGTGATGACGCAAAGGACGTGGCGGAGGCACTGCAGCGGACGGTGAGCGCAGGGCTGCGACCGACGGTTAGGAGTGGGGGGCATTGCTATGAGGATTTCGTCGCGAATAATCCGAATGGAGTCATTCTGGATCTGAGCCTGCTCAGTGAAGCGATCTCTCTTCCGGGCAGATCCGGATACAGGATTGGGGCAGGCACGTTACTTGGGACTGCCTATGCCGATCTGTATAAGCGCTATAACGTAACGCTTCCCGGTGGTTCATGCGGCTCGGTGGGTGCTGGTGGCCATATTAGCGGTGGCGGTTATGGCCTGCTGTCGCGTCTGCAGGGGTTGACCGTGGACTGGCTTTCCGCAGTCGATATTCTAACGGTCGATGCCAAGGGCAAGGTTATCCCGCGCAGAGTGGATCGCACCCACGATCCCGATCTCTTCCGAGCATGCCGAGGTGCAGGTGGTGGAAACTTCGGAGTCATTACAGATTATTACTTTGATAAGCTTCCGGCGGCACCGCAGGAGGTGATGACCGCAAGTATCTCGTTCAGTTGGGCAAGCATGACGCAGGAACGATTTGCCACCATACTGAATGCCTACGGAAATTATTGGGAGACACGTGGCGAGGACCCGGATACCTGGGGCCTATTTACGCTATTCGGGCTGACGCATCAATCGTCGGGCCGCCTCGGTATATCCGTGCAGTTCTGTAACCCAGACGGTACTTGTAAGGATCTCAGCGTGCTGAATGAGTTTCTTGCTCTCTTCAAGTCCTGCGATCCGGTGATGAACAGCCCCGCGGGTCCCGTCACCGGAATAGACGAGAGATTAGGACAGAGACCACGTAATGTGCCGCAGCCGGATGCAGGATCGCAGCACTGTGTGACCCCCACCGCAACCCGTCATCTATGGATGGAAGCTACCGTCAGGGGTGGTGGCGGTGGCGAAATGCGGGCTAAATACAAGTCTAGCTATATGAAGCGTAACTTTACCGCGGCCGAGATCGCGTGTTACTACAAGCATCTGACGCGCATGATCCCGGGTGTTGATTTGAGCCGCTCCACGGTGTCCGTGGACTCCTATGGTGGCTTCACCAATCGCAAGGAGATGGTAGACGAGACTGCGATCCCACAGCGTGCTTCCGTGATGAAGCTACAGTTTTTGACGTACTGGACTCGGCCACAGGAAGACGCTGGCCACATACAGTGGCAGAGCGATTTCTATAAGGATCTCTATTCCGGCCCTGATGCGGACCCGAATCATAAGGGGACGCCATATCCGAATGATCGTTACGAAGGTTGCTACATTAACTATCCCGACAAGGATATGTTGGACTACTCGTTCTGGCCGCAGTTGTACTACGGCGACCAAGGGCTGTATCCCTTTTTGCAAGAGGTAAAGCGACGCTACGATCCCAACAATATCTTTCACCATTCCATGTCGGTACGCCCCTGAGCCTGTTCGCTCCGTTTCCTCAATCAAGGATCGTTAGGAGAAGGTTATGAAAAAACCTGCAGTGTGCAATCGTAGAGACTTTATGCAGTTAGTCGGTTCAGCTTCTTTATTCGCTTTAAGCGGGCATACTGAGTGGCTTTCGGCGACTGAGAGAACGAAGAACCAAGCAACGGCCAGTTTTGCTTATGTCGGATATTCCAGAAAAACTTATGGTGGTGGCGCAGCTGGCGGTTCGGAACAGGGCATTCAAGTATTCGCCGTTCGTGGTGAGAGTTGGGTGCCAACGCAAACTATCGCTAGCAACTCTCCATCGTTCCTGACTCTGCATCCAAGCCAGCGTTTCCTATATGCAATCAATGAGGTCGATAACTATCAGGGCCTTCCTTCTGGGGCCATCGAAGCTTATGCTATTGATCCTCAGCATGGTCATCTGACACTACTCAACCGGCAGCCGCTGTCGTTGTCAGGAATTATGCCAAGGCATATGGCGGTATCGCCTGATGGGAACAATGTAGTTGTCGCGGTGCATGGAGGTGGGGCCTATAACGTGCTTCCAATTGGCTCTGAAGGGCATTTGGGACGGGTATCGGGGATTGCAAAAGAAACCGGATCTGGACCGAATGAGGAACATCAGGAAGCCTCTCACCCGCAGATGGTAATGTTCGACACCAGTGGGCGCCATTTACTGGGCGCAGACCTGGGAAGCGATCGACTAAGTGTTTTTACTCTGGATGACGGTAAGCTAGCAGTGCGTAATCGGAACGCCGCACAACCTGGGAGCGGGCCTCGTCATATGGCGCTGCATCCTTCCGGTGATCTGCTTTTTGTGGCGAACGAACTGGATGCTTCCGTGTCGTGCTTTCGCTATGACCCTATGAACGGCGAGATTCTAGAGCGACTGCATCATGTCGCTTCACTCCCCAACGATCTCTACAGGAAAAATGTAGGTACTTTGGCCATCCATCCGTCAGGTCGGTTCTTGTATACGCCGAATAGAAGCCTTGCGTCGGGTCATCTTCTGGCCAATGGCATTACGGTCTGGGATATCAGCACCACAGGTGCGCTGACGCCGATACAGTCCTGGAGGGAAGGATTGGACTTCCTGCACGGAATGGTTATAGCCCCTGATGGAACCAGCCTGTCGCTCCTGGGTCGGAAGAGCGGCAGCGTTCTCCGTTTGGGCATCGATCCTGCCAGTGGCCAACTCAGTAAGCCTGTGCGAGTAGCGAAGCTGCAGGCACCTATCAGCTTGGCTGTGAAGTATCTGTGAATGCCGGAAATAAACCTTCAGACGTGGAGAGTAGGGTCTTTGATCAAATGATGAATACCGTTACATCTAAGCGACACATCCGCATTATTTCGGTACTCGCTGTCTTGGTCTTTGCGCTGCCGTCGTGGGCAATGGCAAACTCTCGATCTGCTGAAGGCAATGACTCAGGCTGTGCTGATGTTCCCCATGGCGATCATCCCAAAACTTTGCTCTCGAATGGAAAGCTCCATGCACTCGTCTTCCTTCCCGATGCCGAGCATGGATACTATCGCTCGGCGCGGTTTGATTGGGCGGGGGTAGTGGGTTGTGTCTCTCTCAATGGACATAAGTTTTTTGGGGAATGGTTCTCCCAATACGATCCGCTGAAAAATGACTCGATCGTCGGCCCAGTGGAGGAGTTTCGTTCCGATGATGGATCACTCGGATACAACGGACCCAGGCCTGGAGAGCTCTACGTGAAGCCTGGGGCGATCGGTTACAACGAGGCTAAGCCTGGGGAACCCTTCGTGAAGCTTGGGGTTGGTGTATTGCGCAAGGTCGATAACGCATCTTATTCCTTTGGATTTCCCTATCCGATTGTGGACACAGGCAAGTGGACGGTGCATGTCACGGGGCGGTCGGTTTCATTTCGGCAGCAACTAAAAGGGCCACAGGGCATCGCCTATATCTATGAGAAGACGTTGACGCTAGACAAGAACGGCTCGGTCATGACGCTAGAGCATCGCTTCAAAAATATTGGGCAGAAGACGATCGACACCCAGGTCTACGACCACGATTTCTTTATGCTCGACGGACGTCCTGCCGGGCCAGGCATGGCTGTTCACTTTGCCTTCGAGCCGAAGGCTCCAGATCCGCTTGGCCCAGCAGTAAAGATTGAGGGGAAAGATCTCATGTTTGTGAACGAGTTGGCGCCGCGAAAGGGTGTTGCGGGCTATCTCACAGGTTACTCAGATAAGGTGGCGGACTACGACTTCACAGTTGAAGACACAAATACAAAGGTAGGGGTAGAGCAGTCGTCCGATACTCCGCTCTCGCGGTTTTACTTCTGGTCGACACAGCGCACTATCTGCCCGGAGGCTTACATCCATCTGAATGTCCTTCCGGGAAAGACCAGTAGCTGGAAGATTCGTTACCGATTCTTCGCTCCTTCTACATAGAAGAATGGCCTGCTTCCAGCAAGATGACTTCTCGCTCCTTAAGGACTTCAATGTCATTGGCGAGCGTAAGATCAGCTTCCGTGTGGGATGCGGGACCGAGTTGCATGAGAACAAATACTATTGCTAATAACATTCGGAGGAGCGAGATAAATGCAGAAGATTTCGAGACGCGGGTTCATTCAAGGTTCTCTCGTGCTGTCCCTTGGAGCACATCCTTGGTCTGCACTGGCGAAGGATTTAGGGAAGAGAAAACTGTTGCTGGTCGGGACCCAGACGGGTGGGAAGAGCACCAGTCAGGGGATCTATGCCTATGCTTTCGACTCCGCAACGGGAGACCTGGAGCAGATTGGCCTCGCCGTGGAGTCGTCCAGCCCTACGTTTTTCGTTCTTGCTCCGGATAAACGATTCGTCTATGCGGTCAGTGAGGTCAGGCAGTTTGAAGGCAAGCCGGGTGGAGCGGTATCGAGCTTCGCGTTCGAGCGGAAGAACGACAAATTGACCTTGATCAACTCTTCGTCCTCATTGGGTGGCGGGCCAACCCACATCACTGTGGATCACACGGGGCGCTGCGTCTTCGTGGCGAACTATGGGGGCGGCAGTGCGGCGTCCTTCCTGGCGAACGATCAGGGTCACCTCAGTCCGTCGGTCTCGTTCTTCCAGTACAAGGCGGACAAGGAACGGAACGAGAGAAGCTCGCATGCGCATCACGTTACCGTGTCGCCGGACAACCGTTTCCTTCTGGTCAACGATCTTGGCCTGGATCGGATTCACATCTATCGCCTGGATGCGGCTACGGCGACGATTACGCCGAACGATCCGCCGATGTGGAGGTCTGGCGCAGGATATGGGCCTAGGGTTCTGGTGTTTCACCCGAACGGCAAGTGGGCTTACTGCGTCAACGAGTTGAAGCCGACCGTCAATGTTCTGAATTGGGATAGTGAGCGGGGCGCGCTCACTACGGTGCAGGACATCTCGCTGGTACCGGAGGGCTATAAGGGCGATGCGGCTCCCGGAGACATCGTCTTCGACAAGCAGGCGCGTTTCGCTTATGTCACCAGCCGACTGGATGACTTTATGGCGACGTTCGCAATGTCACCCAAAGACGGCACGCTCACTCCGATCAACCACACACCGTGCGGCGGGAAGAGACCGCGCCATCTGGCCCTTGATCCGAGCGAGCGGTGGCTGCTGATCGCCAACCAGGACACCAATAACATCTCAGTATTCGCTCGGGATGAGCGCACAGGACATCTGGCAGAGTCGGGGAAGAGTTTTCCTCTAGCGAGTCCGATGTGCCTGGTGTTCGCTTAGGCCTGTCCAGCTCCTCGGGGAGGGGGGTACCCCCTCCCCCATGCCGGGCGCAAGTGTTCTGTTTGCATGTACATAGGCGATATGTTCCTCCCAAAGTCGTGCAAGCAAATGGGTTATGGCTAAAGTCGTGCAAGCGAAAGGGTTAGGAGTCTAATTGCCGACCTGCACCGTTATGTCCTGATTTAAAAGCGCATTTAGACTTGGCTTCCCTCCGTGCGTGGTTAATTGAAAAAGCCCCGGCGGTTTGGCCGGGGCTCTTTTTTACTCTCTAAAACAATTATAGTGGAGCGAGTAAAACTAATCGGCAAATTCTGAGAAGATTTTCTTTGTGTAGAAGTGGTTCTTTTTGTTTGGTTTGGAGCGTGAAGGAACCTGAATTCCGGGTGGATGAGGCTTGACCAGGATTTTGGAGGCTGTCTGGTGGTGTGGCCAGGCTTTGGTGACTCAGCGAGATAGTGTTGACCCAGGCTCGCGGTACCTAATCTTCAGAGAGGAATCGCGGTGTCGGGTGCCACTGCTACAAGGCAACGGGAGGCGCGGGTGCAATTTATCGCAGACTGGCCGAAGAGAAGGGACTGGATTGATAAAGCCCACATTCTCCGGCGAATGAGCAGAAAGATAGGCTATTTGGCCTACGTTGATCCTGAACCAGCTGACCGATGACAACATTCTGTCCCCACAGGAAGATAACCCTACATCCTTTTCCGGAACGCAAGAAGTGCCTGAGGGCAGACGATGAAGCTAGAGAAGCATCCTTTTTTACTGCGCTCGATACAACCGACCCTCAAGTAGCGCCTCATTGGACCATCTATCGTCCGCGGCCCTCTGGAGCCGCACGACCGCAACAGCAACAGTAACCAAAAGTAGAGCTGCAAATGCTGCACAGAGCGTGTTTGCGCGCTGGGAATGAAGATAACTCGATCAGCAGCTTCGTCATGTCTTGAGAAGACGGAGCTGCTTCCCGCTCGGGCAGCTTCAGCTCAACCAGCGTACTGCCAGTTAGAACCGCTGTGCCGCCAGGAGTGAGTGATTTGCCTTCTATAGAACGTCGTTCAAGAGTCCGCTACCTTCTCGCCTTCTGGCTCTTCGTCCTCAGCGGTGTCGCCTATCTGGACCGAACCAACATCTCGATCGCCGGTCTGCAGATCAGTGCGGAATACGGTCTGGGCAACCAGCGGCTGGGGTGGATCTTCAGCGCCTTTCTGATCGGTTACGCTGGGTTTCAGATACCGGCGGGCTGGCTCGCAGTACGTTTCGGGCCGCGGATTGTGCTCGCCGTCGGAGTGCTGTGGTGGGGCATCGCTACTGCCGTCACCGCGCTTCTGCCCTCCAACATATCGCACGCCGTCATGCTGCTCATCGGGATACGCTTCGCGCTTGGCGCCGGAGAGTCGGTCATCTATCCCGCAGCAAATCAGTTTGTCGCTCGGTGGGTGCCTTTGCAGGAGCGCGGCTTCATCAATGGGCTCATCTTCGCAGGGGTTGGCGCAGGTAGCGGACTTACGCCTCCATTGCTCACGTGGCTCATCATGCACCATGGTTGGCGCGCTGCCTTCTGGTTCAGTGCAGTTGTCGGCCTAGTGGTTGGGGCGGTGTGGTGGTGGATTGCACGGGATACACCGGAGGAGCACGCGGGCGTATCGGCCGCAGAGTTGCGCGATATCCGGGATGGACTACAGGTGCAGTCAACGACCTCTGATATCCCGGGTGCATCTTCTACTGGCGTCTCCTGGCGCGCGATCTTGCATCGGCGGGATCTTCCCGCGCTGATGGTCGGATACTTCAGCTTCGGCTACATCGCCTGGATCTTCTTCAGCTGGTTCTTCCTTTACATGGCGCAGGTGCGCGGCTTCGATCTCAAGTCCAGTGCGCGCTACTCCATGCTGCCGTTTCTTTCGATGACGGTCTGCTGCCTCGCCGGCGGAGCTCTCAGCGATCGCCTTACGCGTATATGGGGACTGCGCGTTGGTCGCTGCGGCCTGGCATCGGTCTCCTTTCTCCTGACCGCGGTATTTCTTGTGCTCGGCTCGCAGGTCCATAGCCCTCAGCTTGCCGGCGTTATTCTTGCCGGCGGTGCCGGTGCCCTCTATCTTGCACAGAGCTCCTTCTGGTCTGCCTCGGTCGACATCGCCGGTCGCAACTCGGCCGTCTTCTCGAGCATGGTCAATATGGGCGCACAGATCGGAGGCGCAGTCACGGCATCGCTGACACCCGTGATTGCGCTCCGTTACGGCTGGACGACGTCCTTCGCCTGTGCCGCAGCGCTCGCCGTTGTCGGCGCTCTCTGCTGGATGGTTGTGCATCCTGAGCGTCCGCTTGACCTGACT
>Ga0193716_1000276_pt1 | contig 31912 bp, 26 predicted proteins | sample U2c1metaG_FD_145901 | JGI IMG/M metagenome (GOLD analysis project Ga0193716, IMG submission 145901) | Soil microbial communities from a riparian zone of the East river system, Colorado, United States - U2c1 | ecosystem: Environmental > Terrestrial > Soil > Riparian zone | place: USA: East River...
CCATCCCGTATCCGGTAGAAATATTCGAACATGCGCTGCGAAAATTCCAGGCGTTTTGACGTATCGCCCTGGATCTCGATGTGCACTAGTACCCACTCTTCCTCTCCGTCCCGGTGAAATACTTTCACCAGCTTATCGGCAAAACGGGTTTCCTTTTCTTCATCCGGCTGCGGGTGTATTTCGGAGAGTTCTTTGTCCAGGTATTCAAATCCGCGTTCCATATCATACACCTGGTCGGCGTCCGGAAAAATGAAACGCAGGAGATCGGCGAACACTTCTTCCAAAATCACCTTCCATAATATATCGCTCTTTCGTTGTTTCATAGGCCAAAGTTTTGACTATCATAAAATTAGTATTACCCCTGCGTAACTGCAGCGGTCAAGTGCTTTGAGATGACTACCGGGATTGCTTACTGGAGTGTTTCGAAGAAGTCGATAAAGATAGGGATAGTTATTTTTTTGAAAAAAAGAATCCGATATAAGTTTAGGAATTTTTTTAATTCCTTCTTGCTAAATTTAGGGGAAACCTTACTACTATGAGTCTTACTCATGAAGATATACAGCTCGCAATAAGAATAAGTAAAGGTATCCAGGAGTATCTTAGGCAGACAGGTCAGAAAGGGGCAAGGTCTACGGACGTTTATCCTTTTCTTGCGCGGCACGGGATCGTTGAAAAAGATCGCCATGTTGGTTTGCATTTCAGAAAATTTCTGATAAGGCTGAAAGAGGCTGGTATGTTAAAACTAATTCCTCAGTGTACACATCAGTTGTCTGAAAACGGGAAGAATGAATGGTATTTTTATCGGGCTTCTGATGAGAGAGCAAATCATAGCGACACAAGGAGCAGCGGAGAAAAAGCTGAAATGATCTACATGCCGCAAATGACAAAAGAAGCTATCGGGGAATTATTAGAAATGGAAAGGCCAAATGTTGAAAGGCTGAGAAAAAGAGACTCATCAGGATTTACACCCCAGGAGATTGAGATAAGAAAAAATTATCCCAGAGCGTATGAATATTGGTCAGACGACGAGCATTTAATCATGAAGAGAGTTTATAGTGCTTGTAAAAGCGTTAATAAGGTAGCTGAGTTATTACTCAGACAGCCGCATGTAGTCAGGGAGAAATTGGAAAATCTCAACCTCCTTTAAATTGGCTTTTATGGTTGGGTTATCTGAAAGCTGCCGGTTGTTTTAATATTCCACGTGGGGGAAGAGAAATGAACATTACAGGAGGTGACTGATACCTTTTTGTTGGTAACAGATACGTATACTGTACCATTGCTTCCGTACCAGATACTGCTGGCTGCGGTGAAGTTGACGTGTACATTGCCGGGGCCCCAGTTGCCGCCGAGGCTTTGGGCTGTATAGACTCCTGTTGCCGGCAGGGTGTTGCCGAAGAATTCTATTTCGGCGTCGCCTTCGGGGCCGTTTGCTTCGAGGAACCAGGAGCCGCCATTCGGGCTGCCGGTGATGTAGGTAAAGTCCAGGTTTGTGACACCCGAGAGGTCGCCTTCATTTTTTGCCATGGAGCAGGGGAGGACGGGCGCACCAATTAGCACAGAGTCGGTCGTCGCAGAATAGATACATCCTCCTTTTGTGATGACGTCCACGTAATACCTGCCACTATTGGTCGATGAGACTCCGGGCAGGACGGGTGTGGAGTCATGAGAGGAGAAGCCATTGGGGCCATACCAATTGTACATGAACACATTGCCTATACCCGATACAGATAATTTTAGGGAATCACCTGCTATGACCGGTGAGTTGGTGGTGACGAGCGGTTTGATCGAAGCATCACATTTGTCGTCCTTTTTTGTACAGGACCAAAGGAAGCTTTGTAAAACCAGTATTGTGAAAAGTTGTATAAATATATGGGGTCTCATTTTGCGCGTTTGAATGGGTTGTAATTTATTGCTGACTTATCCTGCCTCCGAAGATGATGCCAAAGCCGAGGCTGGCATAGAAGCCTTCCTGTTTGTCGAGAGTTTGAGGCCCGGGTCGTATTCCCAATTCCATCATGGTCTTTATTCCGAAATGCGGGGAGTACATGGAGACCGTTGTCGCTCCGAGGCGGACGCCAACTTTTCTGACGGGTGTCTGGGACAGGTCCAGGCGTTGGGGCAGATGCTGGTATTCTCCTGTACGGGGTTCGAGCGCGTGATAGTAGATCATGTCCTGTACGGTCATCGAGTGGGCATATAGTACGTCCACGAAGAGGTCGGTTTGGGACTTTTCTTCCCGTCGTCCTGTATAAGTGTCATCGAGCAGTTCGATCTTGATATCCCTGAATGTACTGAAGCCGAGGCCTGCCGTGATAATGCCGGCTTTTACCGTGGTCGCGGAGGTGGTCAGGTTTGTTACGTCGAGAGGATAGACCTGTCCCCCGAAATGATAGTCGTATTCGGGAGTTGCATTTTTAAATTCAATCCCTGCGCTGTTACTTTGGACGGCCTGGTTTTCGATCATGTAACCGGCTCTTGTTGTAATGGCCTGGACGATGGTGCCTTTTGTCCGTCCTACCACTTCGGCGGGTTGTCCCCCGATCCTTGTGTGGCCCAGGTGCAGATGATAATATCCTTCCTTTTCCCAGGAGATGAGGCTGCCTTTGGCCAGGATCTCGAGGCGGGTGGACTTGCTGTAGCTGGCGGGTGCACCGGCACTTTCGGCGTCAGAGCCCATGATCTCGTCTACGTCGTGACCTCTGTAATCCCAGTAGGCTCTTTGATATGTGGCGCTGATCCCGAATTTACTTTCATAAGTATAAAAGAAACCCAGTCCGCCGTTGAAGTTGATGTTTAGCGAGGACACGTTGGCGATCAGTGGTACGACGGTCAGGCCGAACAATCCTGAATGAGAAGGGTCGTTGCGTATGAGACGAAACTGGGTAGTGTCATGATAGAGTTTTCTTTCGCTTGGGTATACCGGTCGTTCTCCGGGTGGTCTCGCCGCTGCCAGCTTGTGGGCGGTATCGGCCGGCAGGGGTTTGAAACAACGGCTGTTGTATATGTCCACGGACAGGCGAAGATGGTCGTCGGCGCGCTGGGCGTGCATATGTGCCAGATAGGCTCCTGCCACCATGACCGCTGCTCCGACGCCAAAGTGGGTCCAAAAGGTGGTGGCGCCTGAGCCTTTGCTGTTGGCGGCGGCAGGAAGACCAGAGAAAGCGATGACGGCTCCTACGCCAAAACCTCCATAAAAGTCGAGTTTTGCCCTTCGCATTTGCTGGTTCATCAGGTCGATCTGTTCGTCGGCCTCGCTGCACTTTGAGAAAAAGTTGCGGAGGAATTCCGCATGTTTGCCTATTTCGACGGGTTTGGCGTCATTGACCCGGACGAAGGGCTGGAAGACGTTGTAGGACCGGCTGCCACCATTAGAATTGTATTGGGTAACAAGGGCCTCCTTATAAACCAGTTCGAGTTTTGTGCTATTGGGAATGAGTTTCTGACGAGTGGGGATCTGCTTTTTTTTGTGTGTCGAGTCGGTCTGGGCATGGACATGAATAGAAAAGGTCATGAGGATGCCGAAGAGTAGCCAATTGGTTTTGCGAGTCATAGGAATTGCAGCAGGTTAGGGGTGCTTTTTGGTTAACGCCGCGGAGGGAGGATTATTGTGACGGGAGGTTTGTTGCGGAGGGAGGATTATTGTGGAGCGGTATAACGGTGGGGGGTAGATTTAGGGGAAATAAAAAAAATCGCCATGGCCGAGCCCAGGAATGCCAGGGCGGCTGCGCAGCGCATGAGTTTGCCATAGGCATCGATGAAGGCTGAGCGGTAGGCGGCGGTCACCAGTTTGCGTTGGTTGCCGGTGATGGAGGCTGGTGGTTTTGCGTTGCCAAGGTTGGCGGCCTGCTGAATGATGAAGGAGTTGTCTTTGAGATTTTTGGGTAGTGTTTTTTGGAGGGAGCCGGAGAAGAAGAGGATGGCGAGGGTACCGAAGATGGCGTTGGCGAAGACGCTTGCTATCCTGCTTACGGCGTTGTTGACACCGGAGGCGGTGCCTGAGAATTCATCGACAACGGATTTCATGACGGTCGTGGTGAGTGGTGCAACGGTGAAGGACATGCCCAGTCCGAAGATGAGGATGCCGGGAAAGAAGGTTGTCCAGTAGTCTTTTGCTCCTCGTGTAGCGCCGACGAATGAAAGGAGCAGCAGGCCGACACCGGCTGCGGCGGGGCCGAGGATCAGGAGCAGGCGTGGACCGAATTTATCGGCGAGGCTGCCGGCGGGCCGGGCGATTGTGATCATTAGAACTGTGAAGGGTAAGAAGGTAAGTCCGGATTCCAACTGGCTATATCCCTGGGCCTGGACCAGATTCAGTGAAAGGAAGAGCATGCCTGCGCCGAGGCCGGCGTAGAGAAAGAAGGTTAAGAGATTGGCTCCGCTAAAGCTCCTGTTCGCGAACAGGTGCAGGGGCATCATGGGTTGGCGGCTTTTGCTTTCGATGATGATGAAGGATATGAGTAATATGATGCCGAGACCGAGTGTGAGATAGACTATCCAGTTGTTGAAGCCGAATGCGGGGATGCGCAGGAAGCCAAAGGTCAGGGAGGCGAGGCCGAATGCGATGGCGATGACGCCGGGGAAATCGAGATTTTGATTTGTGGGTTTGGTCGGACCCTGATTGTTAGGAGTGGTCGCGTTTGGATTGGTTGGGGCAGGGTTATTGTTTTCGCCGCGGCTTTCGGCTACATATTGGTGTAAGATGAGCAGGGCGGCGAGACCGATGGGGACGTTGATAAAAAATATATAACGCCAGAGGCCTGCGTCGGCCAGGGCTCCTCCGATGACGGGGCCGCCCATGGTGACGACGGTTGTGATTGCCGACCAGGTGCCGATGGCCTTACCTCGTTCTTTTTCATCGATGGACGAAGAGAGAAGGGAGAGGCTGCCGGGGATCATCAGTGCGCCTCCGACGCCCTGGGCGAGCCGGAATCCAATGAGATATGTGACGGTAGGGGCGAAGCCGCAGGCTATGGAGCCGATGATGAAGATCAGGATGCCGGCCATGAATATTTTCTTGCGGCCGAGTTTGTCGCCGAGGGAGCCTCCGACGAGGATGAGGGCGGCGAGGATGAGCAGGTAGGCGTTGAGGATCCAGAAGAGGTCGGTCCCGGAGGCGTTGAGGTCGCGTTGCAGAGAGGGCAGGACGACGTTGAGGGCGGTGCCGTCGATAAAAGCCATGGCCGATGCCATGATTACCGAAGCCATTACCCATCTGCCGGTGGGACTACTGAGTGATACAGTTGCCATGGGTTAAAGGTAGGGATAGAAAAAATTTATGGGGTAGGATGATAAATGAATGAATATTCACTTATATTTGCATTATGCGAGTAAGAGATGAAAGCAAGGTTGAGGCGATATATCAGCAGGCTTTGAAGATGATCGTGGAAGAGGGGTTTGATGGCCTGAGCATGCAGAAGCTGGCCAAGGCGGCGGGAGTGTCTCCTGCTACCATATATATTTACTTTAAGGACCGGGATGATCTTTTGTTGCAGTTGTACCAAATTGAGGCCGATAACTATTTTGCCTATGTGCTGGTAGGGTTTGATCCGGAGATGGATTTTGCGACGGGTTTGTCGGTACAGTGGAAGAACCGGGCGCAGTATATGATCGATCATCCGGACAAGGCGCATTTTATGGAGCATTTTAAGTATACGCCTTTGCATAAGAAATGTGTGCTCAACAGGGGGAGGCCTTTTACGGTGGCGATGGAACGGTTTGTCAGTAAGGCGATAGAGAATAATGAGTTGGTGAAGATGCCGATGGCGGTCTATTGGTCGGTAGCGTTTGCGCCCTTGTTTAATCTGGTGCAGTGGCATAAGGCGGGGAGGAGTATTGGGGGAGAGCCGTTTAGCCTGACGGATGAGATGTTGCAGCAGACGTTGGGGCTTGTGTTGAAGGCACTGAAGCCGTAAGGTTGGGGCAGAGAGGTTTAGGCGGGGTGAAATGATTTTTTTTGATTTTTTAAATAAATGAATATTCATTTTATGTCTATGGAAAAGAAGAATGAGAAAGTTTTTACGGGGTATGAGACCTTCGTTATCGCCATTATCTCTCTTTTGCAGTTTACGATCATCCTTGACTTTATGGTCATGGCGCCGCTGGGGGCGCAGCTGATCCGGATCTTAAAGATCAGTCCGTCGCAGTTCGGCTGGGTTGTTTCTGCATATGCGTTCAGTGCCGGTATAGCGGGCATACTGGCTGCGGGTTTTGCCGATAAGTTCGACCGGAAGAAGATGTTGTTGTTCTTTTATTCCGGTTTTATCCTGGGGACTTTGTTTTGCGGCATTGCGCCGGACTATCATTTCCTGCTGCTGGCCCGGATGGTGACAGGCTTTTTTGGCGGGGTATTGTTTTCGATCAATATGGCGATTGTTGCCGATCTGTTCCCTTTGGAAAAGAGGGGGCGGGTAATGGGTTTTGTCCAGATGGCCTTTGCGGTTAGCCAGGTATTGGGGATCCCGGTCGGGTTGTTCTTTGCGAACAAGTTTGGATGGCATATGCCTTTCCTGATGATCGTGGGGATCTGTGTTCCGGTGGGGGTGGTTATCCTGCGTTGGATGAAGCCGATAGATTCGCATCTGAAGGAGAGGGCGGTGCAGCAGCCGGTGGTTCATCTGCTGAGGACGGCTTCGCAGAGGAGGTATCTGAGGGCGTTTGGGGCGACTGCACTGCTCTCTACGGGTGGTTTCCTGATGATGCCTTATTCCAGCACGTTCCTGGTGCGCAATGTCGGTATCGATGAGAAGGTTTTGCCGATCGTGTTTGTGGTGGCGGGTTTTGTGGGTCTTTTTATGGGGCCGCTGATAGGCAAGCTGAGTGACCGGATCGGTAAGTTCCGCATGTTTATTGCCGGTAGTCTCCTGGCATCGCTGCTGGTCCCCATCTTCTCTGCTCTGTCGATTACTCCTTTGTGGGAAGTGCTTATTCTGAACACGCTGATGTATACGGCTGTTTTTTCGCGGATCATACCGAGTCAGGCCCTGATCTCGGGGGTACCGGACGCGAAGGACAGGGGGGCCTTTATGAGCATTAACTCTTCCGTTCAGCAGCTGGGTGGGGGGATTGCCTCCGTGATTGGGGGTTGGATCATTGGGCAGAATGCGGCGGGATTGCTGGTACATTATAACGTTCTTGGCTGGGTTACGATTGCGGCTTTTTTCGCTTGCGCTGTGTTGATGTATGCTGTAAATGGGTATGTTATGGCTAAGAGCGCAGAACAAAAAACATTAAGCTTTTCTTAGGGAAAAGTTACCTATTTTTACCCCCATAATCGGATGTAATCCGATTACAAAGACATAAGAGATATTGGGCAAAAAATTATATTTAACCAATTTTTTGCCCCCAATTAAAATGACGCCTGTAAGAAACATACATAAAACGCTGGTTGCCGTATTATTTACGGTGGGTGTGGGTTTGTTGCTTATGGGCGCTCAGACGGGGCATCGTGCTCTTGCTTCCTCATTTTTGGGGGGGAATAGTGGTGAGGACCTGGTGCAGATCGGTAAAAAGAATCTTGTTGAGACTGCGCATTTGCCGCAGATACGTAATGAAGGGTCGCCGCTTAGTGTGCATAAGCGCCCTTTGAATGTCCATCGCAGCAGATTTGGGCTGGATGGTTTTTGTGCTTGCTTTATTACAATAGAACATCCTCATTTTGGGAGTAAAGCTCTCCCGGACGTCAGAAGGCCGGGTATATATGCTACGATCCTGGCCGGATCTTCGCTTCGTGGACCGCCTTGCGCATAAGTTTCTCCACTTATTGGTCCTCGAATTTTTTTCCTTTAATTTTTAACAATCTACAATGAAGAATTTACTGGCAGCTATTGCCTCCTTTATACTTATACAATCTGTATCTACTCAATCTGTATCTGCTCAATCGACCGTGTCCAATGAAGTTCCTAAACATGTATCTAAGGCCTTCTCGGGGAAGTTTCCGGAGAGCGAGCCGAAGAAATGGGAACTGCGCAAGGAAGGGTATGTGGCACACTTTAAAAAGGACGGGAAGAAACATTATGCGTATTATTCCCAGGAAGGAAATTGGAAAGGAACGGAGACTTGCGTGAACAGGACCCGGCATTTACCGGTAGCGGTGCAGACGGCCTGGAAGCACAGCGGTTATAACGACTGGTATGTACACAATATCCGCAAGATCGAAACGCCGGAGCAGCAGTTGTTTGTGATGCACCTGAATAATGGGCCGTTGCTAAGTTCAGATAAGCATGATGCTTTTAAGGAAGATCATGTCTTATACTTTACCCGGGATGGGGAGCTGGTGAAGTCGGAGAAAATATAATCAGACGACGGTGGGCCGGATGTGAGCGGCGCCCGGTGTGGGAATGAATTGGCCCCGATGGCAAGCGGGGTTGATGTGGGTAAGCGAGCTGTGGGGCTTACTGGGTGAGGAATCCGACGTCTACTACGCGGCGAAGGTATTGTTTGTCGCGGATGACCCAGGTGTATTCGGCTCCGCCGTTGTCGATATTCAACATATAGATATAAAATGTGTGTTTGTCGTTCGAGAGATAGACACCATTACGGGAGCGGGTAGCGCCGTTCTCGTTGAAGCTGAACTTAGGATCGTACAGATCGAAATAAGCGGTGGCTGGAATGGGCACGGTATCTTTACCGACCAGGACGGTCACCGTTTGTATTATAATATGAGGAGTCTGGCCATAGATACCACCGTAATAAGGTTTGCCGTCTATTTTTACCAGGTGGGTTTCCGACATCATCAGCTTGTGTTTGGTTGGCATGAAGAAGCTGGTCTTTACGATGACCTTGATATTGTCATTTTGGAATGTCATGAAGTCAGGGCCATGGTCCGTCACGGGGACTTGTTGGAGCTGGGCTTTGCCGATGCTTTCGTCTACGCCGGCCAGGGCGAAGGAGGCCATGTCGGCGCGGATGTCCTTGTCCGCTATTTTGGAGAAATTGTCTTTTTTGCTGCGGAAATCGGGGAAGTCGAGGTCCTGTGCCAGACAGGAGAGGCCGGAGAGGATAAAGAAAAGAAATATTTGGAGGCGCATACGCTGTCTATTTATAAGTGTATTGATATTCGATCTTTCCCAGAAGCTCCTTTTGGCGGCTGATACAGGATTCTCTTGCTTTCAGCCCTTTTTCATTATAGTCATAGAGCCATTTGAGGTAGTCGTTGCTGCCATCGGGGACGACCAGCATGGAACTGGTCCTTCCGTCATCCCCGTATTCGAAGATGTTGTCGGGCAGTAATCGTTTAGCCTTCAGGCTGTAACGAACGATATCGGTGAGGCGGCTGTCCGTGTCGTAGTAGTAATAGATAACGGGAAGGTCGGTCTTGTTGCGCATGGCCCTTTCTTCGGCCACATTGCCTTTTTCGTCGAGGATGAAGCGGACAAAGGTGGTGTCATTGCCGTTCTTGATCTTTAACATGGATGAGGGCTTGCCTGCTGCGTCATAGGTCCAGATATGCTGTTCGACATCCCGGAGGTTGTTGTCGGTTTCGATCGAAGTATTAAGAATGGATTGCAAGCGTCCATCTGCGTCATATTGGTAGTCGGAAGTGCTGCGGTAGGTGTCGCTGGTATCGGAGATCTTTTGCGTAAGTCCCTGGGGGGTATAGGTGGCGGTGATCCAGGATTCGGCGTTGCCGCTGGCTTTTGTATGGGTATGGGTGGTGAGGTGGTTGCCCGAGACTTCCTGGTCGCCGGTAAATCCCTCGGTGGGGCTGCCATCGCGTTCGAAGCTGCTCAGCTTGACCGACTTAACCTGATTGTCCGTGTAGAGGCGCCAGCGCCTCTCGTTTTGCCGGGTTGTGACCAGGTCTTTGTAGTAATATTGGGCCGAACATACCTGGGTTAGCACGATCAACAGCACTGATCCGATAAATTTCATCATGGTTATGGCAAAATTAAAAAGTCGAAACGAAAAAATCACTTTTTTAATGCGTTGAAGGTGTTAGAGTTTACTTATTTTACGTGAAATTTTCTGCTGTGTCGCATTTAAAGGAACGAAAAGAAAAGATCTGCCTTAATTGCCGGACCGAAGTTGTCGGTCGTTATTGTCATAATTGTGGCCAGGAGAACCTGGAGCCGAAAGAGACTGTTTGGCACCTGGTGCAGCATTTTTTTAATGATATTACCCATTTTGACGGTAAATTTTTTAGTACGGTGAAATACCTGATGCGGAAACCGGGGTTTCTGTCAAAGGAGTATATGGCCGGGCGTCGGATGAGCTATCTGAACCCGATCCGGATGTATGTGTTCACCTCGGCCATCTTTTTTATCATACTTTTTTCGCTGAAGAAGCCGGAGGATATGGTTGGCGTCAACGAGAGGGATAAGGGACAAAGTCTGTCCCAGCTGAAGGAGCGGCAGGCCAGGCTGACCAAGGAGATTGCGGAAGAAAAAGACGATGAGGACAGGCAGGATCTGCAGACGTCTTTAAAGCATAACAACATGGAGATGTCGATGATCCGGAAGATCTATGGGGACAGCACAAAAAAGGCCTTTTCAAAGACGGAACTGAGCGAGCTGCTGACGACGGCCTATAGCGATAGCCTGGCGCAGAGTGGGATCCCGCTTGCAGACAGGGACCGGATCGCGAAGGTGCTGAAGACGATAAATAACCCGACCCTGGGGACTAATTTCTTTGGATTACACCAGGGCGACTACAGGAATGTGGAAGAATATGACTCTGCGGAGCGGGCCCTGCCCGATAGTATGCGGGATGGCTGGCTGAAGCGGACCAGCATGCACCGGCTGATAACGCTTGATGCTCAGTACCAGGATGACCCGCGCCGGTTCAAGGAGCGCCTTATAGAGAATATCTTTCATTCCTTTCCCAAGATATTGTTTGTCTCGCTGCCTATTTTTGCCATGCTGCTGAACATCATGTATTTCCGCCACAAGCAGTACCTGTATGTCGATCATGGCATTTTTACCATCCATGTTTATTGCGCTACCTTTATCCTGCTGCTGGTGTATATGCTGCTAGGCCGGCTGGAAAAGGTCTTTACCTGGACCTGGTTCCATGTATTGGTGGATATCCTGATCTTTGGGATCACCGTGTATATGTTGATCTATCTTTATAAGGCGATGCGGGGTTTCTACGGGCAGGGGAGGAAGAAGACATTCCTAAAGTATTTTCTTGTCGGCTTTATGGCCAGCTTTATCAATCTCATCCTGCTGCTGATATTCCTGTTTATTTCTGTTATTTCTATATAATATGAGTGAAAATAAGAGTGCATTTGAGCGTTTGGTCGGCATAATGGACGAGCTGAGGGAGCAATGTCCCTGGGATAAAAAACAGACTGTCCAGACATTGAGGCCGCTGACCATTGAGGAGACCTATGAGCTGGCGGATGCGATAACCAGTGAAGACTGGCAGGGAATCAGGGAGGAACTTGGGGACCTGCTTCTTCATATTGTGTTTTATGCCCGGCTGGGTCGCGAACAGGGACAATTTACCCTGGAGGAAGTCATCAATGGGATTTGTGACAAGCTGATCAGCCGGCATCCGCATATTTATGGGACTACCGCTGGTGTGGAAGGGTTGGTGGAGGTGAAGAATGAGGAGGATGTGAAGCGGAATTGGGAGCAATTAAAGCTCAAGGAAGGCAAAAAATCGGTTCTGGGCGGCGTTCCGGTCAGTCTGCCAGCTACCATAAAGGCGACCCGGTTACAGGAAAAGGCCGGGAAGGTCGGTTTTGAGTGGGATGAGACCAGCCAGGTCTGGGATAAAGTAAAAGAGGAGATGGAAGAGCTCCAGGAGGCGGTGGCACTGCAGGATAAGGACAAGATAGAGGAGGAGTTTGGCGACCTTTCCTTCTCGCTGATCAATTACGCACGGTTTTTGCAGATTGACGCCGAGAATTCCCTTGAACGAACGAATAGAAAGTTCATAGCCCGTTTCACCGGTATGGAGGAGATGGCTCGCCTGAAGGGGCGGTCGCTGGCGGATATGACGCTGGGGGAGATGGATGAATTGTGGAATGAGATGAAGACCGGGGAGAACTCCGGAACATTTAAAAACAAAAAAGATTGAAGTCTTTTTTTATTGATATTTTCCGAAGGAATATTTACCTGCTCCTGGTTGCGGTTGTGCTGTTCCTCAGCGGATATTTTCTAAACCTTTATTTTAACAGCGACGCCTCTGTCGCCGTCCAGCGTAATTCGATCCAGTCCTTTTTGCAGGATAGGGAGAAGGATTTTGAGAAGCTGACGAAAGATTCGGCATTGGTAAACCGTCTGTCCGGGAGGCTTTATACTCACCAGGAGCTGGCGAAGGTCGTCGAGAAGAAATATGGCATTTTCCTTTATGAGACGGATTCGACGGGCAGCCCGACATTCCTGAAGTTCTGGAACGATCAGCGGTCGCTGCCCACCCCGGCGTTATTGAATTCCCCGGATGGGTCGAGCTTTGTGAATATGAGCAACGGCCAGTACGAGTTCCGCCGCAGGACCCTGACCGATGAGGACGGGAGACCGCTGGTGGCCATTGCACTTATCCCGATCCGCTGGCAGTATTATATCGCCACTTCCAATCTGTTCCCGGAATTTGTCGACAATTCTTCGGCGGAGGTACGGGTGGAGATAGCGTCGAGCCCTACGGAATTCCCGGTAGTCAACGCGGAGGGGAATACCTTGTTTTATCTCCATAAGAAGCCTAACTATCATGCATCTGCCAATAACTGGCAGATCCCGCTGACCATCCTGCTGGGTTTGCTGCTGATCCTGATCATCATCCACAATATCGCGCATACGATCCGGGAAAAATGGGGGGCTGTCTGGGGGGTCGGTTTTCTGATCACGATCATTTTGTTGTTGCGAATAGCTGTGTATGCTTCGCCCGGGATGTTGAATCTGCGGCAGTTTGAGCTGTTTGACCCGACCATTTACAGCAGCAGCATTATACTGAGCTCGCTGGGAGACCTTGTGATCAATGCCTTTTTGTTTTTCTGGATCATTCTTTTTATCCGGCGGGAGCTGAGTGAGTATACCATTCCTGAGTCTATCCATCCGTGGAAGAACTGGGTCTGGATCGTGTTGGGCCTGGCGCTGATGGTCATAACGACCTTCGAGTTCGCGAATATCGTTCAGTCCCTGGTCACGGATGCGAAGATCTCGTTTAACGTTACGAACTTCTTCAGCCTGCTGACCAATTATAGTTTTATCGGCTTTTTGGCGTTGGCGGCGCTGGCGCTGGGTTATTTCTTTCTTTCCCAGGTTTTGTTCCAACTGATCGGCTACCTGATCCGGTCCCTGTCGATCGTACTGTATATCATCCTTGCTACGATAGGTCTGCTGCTGCTGACCTTTATACAAAAAACGGACACGGTAGAGCTGGACATTTTTGTCTTGTTGTGGCTGGTGGCCTATGTCTGGCTGATGCAGCGAAGGATCTTCTTTGACCTGAGGTTCCGGCTGAATGTGTCGGAAGTGCTTTTCTGGCTGTTTATCTTTTCGACGTCGATCTCTGCCATCATTCTTTTTGAGAACCGGAAGATAGAGGAGGAGAACCGGCGTGTCATTGCGGAAAGACTGGCGGAGCAAGCCGATCCGATGAGCGAGAAGATGGTGAGCATCGGCTTTGGGTATATCGACAATGATTTTTTGTCCCTGAATTTTGCGCGTTTCAGAGATTCGTCTTCTAACCTTGCCGTCAAAGATAGTATGATCAACCGGAATTTCAGCGCTTATCAGAATACGTTTGATACCTATATCTACACTTACGACGGGGAGGAGAGGCCACTTTTTAACCAGCGGCCTATCTCCTATGACACCTTGAATACGATATTTACGCAGCAGGGTAAAAATACCAGTATTACGGATCTGAGGTATTTTGAGCAGTCCTTTGACAAGTATACCTATATCTACCGGAAGTTCCTGCGTAATGATACGACGGGGAGGATGGCGGGGTATATGTTCATTTTATCTGAGCCGAAGAGTTATAAGGGCAATGATGCCCTTGTGCCCGAGCTTTTCCGTCTGAAGAGCGAGAGTCTGCCGGAGTATTATGCGATCTATAACAAGCGGGAGCTGACCACGGACAACAGCGATTATCCTTTTTCGACTCATCTGACGGATGAGCAGATCCCCCGGGCCGATTTTGTTCATGTGCGGAAGGACGCCTATGACGAGCTCTGGCACCGGATCTCGGATGATAGTTACGTGGTGGTCGTGAAGCGGGATAATTCGTATATAGAGGACATCACGTTGTTTGCGTATCTGTTCAGCGCCTTTCTGATCCTGGTCGCTTTGTTCAGAGGCGCGGCGCTGCTTATCTGGTCGCGGCTGCACTGGAGTCAGCTGAAGACGTACTGGCAGATGAATATCCGGTCGCAGATCCATACGACGATCATCTTTATCAGTCTTTTTTCTTTTGTGGTGATCGGCGTGGCGACGATATGGTTCTTTATCAACCGGTATAACCGCAATAACCAGGATCGGCTTAGCCGTGCGATGCAGGTGATGGTGAGCGAAGTTCAGAACAAGCTATCCGAGTCGGGTGGGTATGGGGAGGCGGGGAAATTATATTATCGGGGGTCGCGGGGCGATCTGCAGACATTGATCGAGCAGATAGCCGAGGTGCATAGTACGGATGTCAATATTTATGACCTGGATGGGAATCTGCAGGTGTCTTCTCATTTATTCGTTTATGCCAAGGGGATCTTGAGCAAGAAGATGCATCCGCTTGCCTATTATAACCTGCACCAGCTGAATACGATCAATTTTACGCAAACAGAGCAGATCGGGGGGGTGCCTTATGTGAGTGTCTATCGTCCCCTTCGGGATGACAACGGGAATGTCTATGCTTATCTGAATATTCCTTCGTTTACGACGCAGGATGAGCTGAAGGAGGAGATCTCTAACTTTTTGGTGACGATAATCAACCTGAATGCGTTTATCTTCCTGATAGCGGGTACTATTGCGTTGGTGCTTACGAACCGGATCACGTCTTCTTTCCTGCTGATCTCGAAGAAGATGCAGGAGATCAATCTGGGGAAGACGAATGAGGAGATCGCCTGGAAGCGGAATGATGAGATCGGTGGGCTTGTAAAGGAGTACAATAAGATGGTGAAGAAGTTAGAGGAGAGTGCGGCTGCGTTGGCGAAGAGTGAGCGGGAGGGGGCCTGGCGGGAGATGGCGCGGCAGGTGGCGCATGAGATCAAGAATCCGTTGACGCCGATGAAGCTAAGCATACAGTATCTGCAAAAGGCGATAGATAATAATTCTACGAATGTAAAGGAGATGGCTTCAAGTGTGGCCAAGACGTTGGTCGAGCAGATCGATCACTTGTCGAAGATCGCTTCGGACTTCTCGCAGTTTGCGAACATTGGGAATCCCAAGAAGGAAGTTTTTGATCTGCATGAGATGTTGTATTCGTTGGTTTCTTTGTATGAGACGACGGAGAATTTATTGTTCAAGTGGGTGCCGGTGCGGCAGCGGATCATGGTTTATGCGGATAAGACGCAATTGAACCGCCTTTTTACGAATCTGTTGCAGAATGCGCTGGAGGCTTGTGTGGCGAAGAGTAGCAGGGTTATCAGTGTGAGTGAGGAGATAAAGGCGGAGTCTATTGTTATAAAGGTTACGGATAATGGGGAGGGGATACCGATGGAGATGAGGACGAAGATCTTTATACCGAATTTTACTACGAAGAGTTCGGGGACTGGGTTGGGGTTGGCGATGAGTAAGACGATTGTGGAGCAGGCCAAGGGGAAGATTTGGTTTGAGACGGTTGAAGGGGAAGGGACGACCTTTTTTGTGGAACTGCCGATCCTGCGAGCGACGTAGGAGCGGCAGGATCGAGAGAGGCCGGAGGCATTAGTGGGACTGCGCGCTCAGCGTGTTTCTCCGACGGCCCATCATTGGCCCTACCAGGTGCCTTCGGCACCGGTACGGGGCAGCGAGGTATTAATAGTGATTAATATAATACCTTAGAATTATTCACGGGATGAGATTCTTATCTGCCAAGTTCTTCAAGCTCGTGCTTGCCTTCCTTTTTAATTGAATTTGAATATTGCCAAAATGATAATTGTAAAAAATATTGCTGCCTGGAATGTATAAAATAATTTGAGTTTCAAGTTAACGGCCCTTATTTTACTGTTAAAATCAGGCCCGCTTTCTCTAATTATGTTTTTTAATTTCGACTCCTGCCTTCCGCCGAAAAAGGATCCGTTTAGAATAAGGACAACTATTAAACCCATTTTGAATTTAAACCAAAGTTGCTCAGCAAAAACTCCGTGGGTAACGATAAATAAACCGGTTCCTGAACCAATTAACAATATGGCTCCGGCAATTAAAAGAACTGACAACTTCGACATTATTTCCAGAAGGGCCAATGATTTTTCTTTTTCGAACTCAAATTTCTTACAAAAATTATTAAAAATAATAAAGTCCACCGCAGTAGTTCCTGCCATCAATGTCAACCCTGTTAAATGCAGGATTAAACACATTTTTAATATTAATAATGCATCCATGATTATAGTGCCGTTGAGTGTTAATTTTTGAATAGCAAGAAGCTGGTGACGATCATAACAGCACAAAATTCAGCAAAAGAAATCGTCTGTTCATTCACCCAGGTTAATTAATGCTTACCCAAGATGCGTTTACGGATACGGCTAAGTGACTGCGGTTTGATACCGACATACGAGGCAATATAATATTGGGGGATACGCTGTGCGATATCAGGATAATTACTTATGAACTTATTATACCTGACTTCAGGCGTGTCGGTATATAAAGAACCGATCTGGCTGGCCGCGCTCACAAATACCTGTTCTTGTGCCAAACGTCCAAACCGTTCACCTGTAGTTATCTCTTTATAGAACTGCTGGATACCGGCGTAACTGATCATCCACACGGTGCACGCGGCTTGCCTTTTTTTTATGCATAGAATTTTTTATGAATTGAAATACCGTTCAATCTCCTCCACAGCCCGCTCCGTCCCCCTTTCCTTTCGGATTCGTTCGCCCATGGCCATTACATTCCGGGCTATGTCGGCGGACTGTACCCTATGGATACCGGCCATCAATTTTTCCGAAGTCAGCCTCTTCACGGGAATATGAACACCCAATATATTTCGCTCAACTACCTTCCCCCAAGTCGGTTGGTCCGTATAAAAGGAGACGATGACAACTGGTAAACTGTTCCGCAACATAGCGGCCAGGGTGCCAGCGCCTCCATGGAAAATACCAACCTTGCACCGGGCCAAAACGACTTCATGATTGACATATTTGGTGACAAATAAATTCTTATGGCTGGGCAGATCACGGAAAACTGACCAGCCGGTGCAGAACAAAATCCGCTCATTGCCTGCAATCAGGTCGGCTAGAATCTTAATAAACTTTTCCTGGTTGCCGATGCCGTTGCTTCCAAATCCGATGTAGATCGGACGTTCGCCTTCGGACATCCAAGTCAACAAGGCTTCTGACGCCTTGTCATATGAATGTAGCTCCCTTTGGGAATTAGGAACGGTTAAAAAGCCTGTGATCTTATGATTGTCTTCCCAATCCTTTGGTTGAGGAATCAAGCTCGGACTGAGGCAATAGAGGTCCAATGGCTTTTGCCTGTCGACATGAATAAGCAGGCTTTCTTTGAGTGCGGGCAGTCCTAGCTCCTTTCGGTATTCATTGACATTGGTTTTGATAAACTTCCAGAAAAGGCTGTGAACAATTCTGTAAGTAAGCTTATTGTACATGCCGAAATTCAGGAGGCGCAAGTCCTCTACAGGGAACTCGGCCGTAGGAACGAGAGGCGGCATGAAATAGGTGTAAGCCACCCTTTTCTGTTGTTTTTCGGCAATGGCGCTGACAATAGGCATGGTCGCCGAATTGGCAATGATACAATCGACCTGGCTGATACTCTCGTAATAACTCCTACGCAAAGGATGTTTCATCTCGTTGATCACTTTGAAATAGTACTTCATGAGTTTGATACTATTTTCGGTCTTTAGAATGCGCTGGCCTTCCGGGGAATTCATGATCGCCTCGGCATTGCCATAAAGCGGAAAAAAAGGCACGCCAAAACCCTCCACGAAGTCCTGGAAATCGGCAGGACCGGATAAGAGGACACGGTGGCCTTTCTCCATCAAGGCAAGCGCCAACGCAATGTAGGGTTGAACGTCACCCCGGGTGCCATAGGTATAAATGCCGATAATCATGCTGCGGTATTTCAGGTTAATTTAGCAAATCATCATCATCTTAATGTGTAATATTGTTATTAATATTCGTTTTCAAACTACTAGACTAGCCAAGATTTCTGGTCGATTTTGAGCACAACGCAACCCTTTTTCGAATAAGTCCGTTTGCTTTTTCAAACGGAAATGTATGCGTATTATTTATTTTTTTTTGATAATTGCTTTTTTTTCAGCTTGTAGCGCAAAGCTGATGGCGCCTACCCAATCGGATGTGAATCGGGTATCGGGCAAATATCCGGACTATAGCCTGGCGGAATTGAATGCGGACAAGGCCTTGTATGAGTCGACATGCAGCAGGTGCCACGGGTTGAAAAACCCAAGGTCCAGAAGTGAGGAGAAGTGGGGCAAGATCGTGCCCAAGATGATCGGGAAGCTCAATAAAAAAGAAGGGATGGAGGTGATCGATGCCAGGCAGCAGGCGGCTATTTTGAGATATCTGGTGACGATGGGGCCATCGACAAAACAATAAATGTTTTGCCCGTTGTGCCCTATTTTCTGATGCCTTATGGATCGAGGGCGCTCATCGTCTGCGCGCGGGACGAGATTCGACCCGCGCGCGGATATTTAATTAATGCGGATATTTAATTAATGCGGATATCAATTAATTCTTATCAAACCAGAGCTTCGTCGTCAGCAGATCGGCTCCCTGATCTTGCACCGCCTTTGTATAATTCGCGTCATTCAATGTCTGCTCTGACCCGGGATAGATCAGTCTCACCGGCATCTTCCCGCCAAGCGTTCCTGCCACTGCAGGCGCGAGCTGCGGGTAATCCAATCTTCTCCATTCTGCAAAGGCTTCCAGTCCCTGTCCAAAAAGGGCTATCCATTTCTGGTCGCCAAGCGATTTTTTGAAATTTGCTGCGTTGTACTGCACCGATGGCTGCGCGAGGTAATTGGCGGTTATGGTTGCGTCTTTTATGCCATATTGGTCGAGGCTGGCAAGGACGGCCTTGTTGTACAGGTCGGCTGCATTGCCCGTGATAAATCCGCGGGACACCGCTTCGGAGAGGCCAAACAATACTTCCGCGTAGCTTACAATGACAGCCGGTGCATGGGGCGCACGGAAATAGTCTCCAGGACGGGATGTCTTGCTCAAACCTAAATTGTTGGCGTCGCCTGTAGTCAAGCCATTGGGAACGCCAACATAGCCATGAGGCGCATCGTCGGTGGGCTGCGTGTAGATGGGCAGGCGTGGATCGTTCAATGCAGCCAGCCGGTCGACGATGGTTTTGCTGATCCGGTAGTCCTGGCGGGTATCGAATGTAAGGCTCACAGGATTCTGGTTGGGTGAATCCTGATAGATCAGCGCCGCCAGGTCCGCATTGCTCTCAAACCAGGCTCCTCCTTCGCTCTGGATATCGGTGAATACCTGTTTGGCGAGGTCGGGCTCCTGGTCTGCGATGCGCAAGGCGATGCGCAGCCGCAATGCGTTGGTGAATTTCTTCCAGCTGGCGATGTTTCCGCCGTAGATGGCGTCGCCCTGGATGGTGGGACCGGATGGGTCGAGGAGAGTTTGGGCGGTTTTCAGGTCGTTTAGCAAACCGAGGTAGACATCCTTTTGCGGATCATACACCGGTGTCAGGAAGCTATCGATATTGCCTGCCTGCTTGTAAGGTATGTCGCCATACGCGTCGGTCAGGATCTGGAATGCCCATGAACGGAGGGTCAATGCTACGCCCTTATAATTCTTATTTTGCTGCTGATCGCCGATGGCGATCACTTTGTTCAGATCGGTGATGCTTTGTCCGTACAGCTGTTTCCATAAAGAGGTAAAACTGCTGTTGTTGAAGATATAGCGGTCCGGGTCCGTATATTGGATCTTCGCCCAGTGCTGTATAAACAACAGGGAGGAGTTCAGGTTGTTGTCCACGCCCCAATAGGCGTCGGCGGTCAGCTTTTCGGCGGCGGTCAATAAATAGTCCGGTTGTGGATTTTCCGTACTGTTGGGGTTCGTGTTGATACCCGCCAGCTCTTTCTTGCAGGATGCTGTGCTGAGTAACAGGCCGGCCAGTATAAATATATAGATCGTCTTCATCGTAATTAGAATTTGAAGTTTACATTAATGCCATAGCTCCGGGTGCCGGGGAGGCTAAGATCTTCCAGACCTTGTCCATTGCCGGTGTTGAACGCCGTCTCCGGGTCCACATTCGGCACATTCTTATGGATGATCCACAGGTTACGTCCTACCAGGGTGACGGTAGCGCCCACAAAACCGATGGGCTGCAGCCATTTGGAGGGCAGCTCATAAGCCAGCTTCACTTCCCTCAGCTTGATAAAGGAAGAGCTGTAGATCCATGCCTCATCAAAATTGTTCAGCGTCTTATAATATTGCGAGGCCGGCGTGATGGCGCTGTTGGGTTTTCCGCCCTGGGTGACGCCTTTGAAGATGATGCCATCGTCATGGATCGTCTCGCCGGCAGGTCCTGCTGCTCCTGCAACGGGTTGCTGCGAATTGTCGTTCCCCGGATAATAGTATGACAGGCCGCCGTGCGCTGCATCGCGACCCGGCAGGGTAGATGCCAGCACGCCCGTGTATGCGCCGGTCGCATTGGTGGAGGAATATTGACTTCCGCCAAAGGAGCCGTCGATCAGCACGCTCAAGGAGAGATGATCGTAGGAAAAAGTATTGGTGATGCCGCCCAGCCAGTCAGGTGTATACTTACCCAATACCTTGTTGGTGGGATTGGTCGCAGGGCTTCCGTCGTCATTGACAATGATCTGTCCCTGTGCATCGCGTAAGAATGCCGTGCCGAACAGGCTGCCATATGGCTGACCGACCGTAGCCACGGTCTGGATGCTGCCATCGCTACCCAATACATAGTTTTTTAAAAGGCCCTGGGCATCGAGGGATTTGAGTTTGCTGCGATTCGCCGCATAGTTCGCATTGACATCCCAGGTAAAGCGGGTGGTTTTTACCGGCGTAAAACCCAGTTGGACCTCAATGCCTTTGTTATTGAGCCTGCCTGCATTGACCAGCTTTTGTGAATAGCCCGTGGTATTGCTGACATCCACGTTCAGGATCTGGTTGAAGCTGCTGCTTTGATAGAGGCTAAGGTCGAGGCGCACCCTGTTATTGAAGAAGCCTGCTTCTGCGCCAATTTCAGAAGAATTGGTCGTCTCCGGCTTGAGATTGGAATTGAGGTCCAGCGAGCCGGCCGTCAGCTGGGGATTGGCGCCAAAGGTGGGCGTGATAAAGGGATAGGTATTGATCAATTGATAAGGCGTGGCATCAGCGCCTACCTTGGACCATCCGCCCCGTACCTTGGCATATGTCAGGACGTCGCTTTTGATATCGAACGCGTCCGAAAGTACGAGCGAGGCGCTGACCGACGGATAGAAATAAGAAAGATTGTCGATGGGCAGGGTGGAAGACCAGTCGTTGCGGGAAGTAAAATTCAGGAAGGCATAGTTGCGGAAACTCAGCTGTGCCGATCCGAATAAGCTATATGTTTTTAGCTTGTAATAATTATTTGATGATACCAACGGGTCTCTTGAGTTGGTCAGGGTATAAAGACCTGCCACTGCCAGCCGGGGCGCTTTCTGGTCGTTCTCCTCGAAGGACTTGACGCGAACGTTGGCGCCGCCGAGGACTTCCAGGGCAAAGTCACCGTTGAGCTTTTTGTTGTAGTTCAGGGTGAATTCGGTATTGGTCTCGTTGATGGTATACGCATCTTCTTCGTAAGAACCAAATGGTGTACCGCTGGTGCCATAGGCTATTTTCAACTTGCGCCGGTCGGTGTAATAGTCGGTGGCCGATTTTAAGTTCGCGGTCAGGTCGTTGGTGATCTTATAGCTCAGGCCGATATTGCCGATGAGGCGGTCGCGGCGCTGGCCTACTGTATTCTGGGCAGCGACGAAGAAGGGATTACTATAATAGGAGTTATTCCAGTTCAGCGGGCTACCCGTGCTATTGTAATGATCGCGGAGCTTGTTCATATCCACCTGCCGGCCCATCCAGATGAACTGGAGCATGGTACTGGTGGAGCGTTTGCCACCTGAACCGGGAAGATTGCCTGAGCTGGTCTGCACGTAATTGGCATTTACTGTCAGGGTCAGCTTGGGGTCCAGCTTCAGTGTGGAGTTGAACGAAAAATTATTCCTTCCGAGGTCGCTGTTGGGAATGACGCCAAACATCTTTTGCGTGTTGGCGGAAAAACGATAGTCGTATTTGTCGCCGGCGTCGCCGATGGATACACCGTTAGAATAGCTTACGCCCGTTTTGAAGAAACTTTTTACGTTGTCCGGGTGGGCTACAAAGGGGGACGGGGTGCCGTCGAAGAACTGCGGGATGAGCCTGCCGTCCATTTTTGGTCCCCAGCTCTCATCCACATTGTCATTGATGCCGCCGCCGGCGCCGTCCTTATAGCTGAATTCTCCGTTGGCGCCCTGTCCGAAGACATTTTGATATTTCGGGAGGGTGAGCAGGTTGTCAAAGCTTGTATTGGAATTGACGGTGATGCCGACACCTTTTTTTCTCCTGCCACTTTTGGTTTTGATCAGCACTACTCCGTGGGCCGCCCTGGAACCATACAAGGCTGCCGCATTGGGGCCTTTCAGGAAGCTGATGGATTCGATATCGTTGGGATTGATATCGGAAATGGGATTGGCAAAGTCCCGGGATGGCGCCGTACCCAATTGCTGATCGTTGTCGACGGGGAATCCATTGATGACGAACAGGGGTTGATTGTTACCGGAGATCGAGGTCTCACCCCGGATGACGATGCGGGAGGATCCCATATCTCCCTGGCTGTTGGTGACCCGGACACCAGCCACCTTGCCTTCGATGGTATTGACCAGGTTGGGTTCCGATGTTTCGGATATGTCTTTTGATTTTAATTCCTGAACGGCATAGCCGAGGGATTTCTTTTGTCTTACGATGCCGAGGGCGGTGACTACGACTTCGTTCAATGATCCTTTTGCTTGTTCCAATGACACCTGCAGGGGTGTTTCGGATGCTGGCAGTTCCACTGGCTGATAGCCGATGAAGCTGAATTGAAGGATATCTTTGGGGGATGCGGATATTTCGAATTTACCTCCTGTATGGGTCTGGGTGGCCTTTGCGCTTCCTTTTACGCTGACGGTAACGCCGTCCAGCGGCAGGCCATCGGTTTTTCCGGTGACGATGCCGTTTACTTTGATGGATTGGGATTGGGCCCGGGAGGAGAAAGAAAATAAGATTAGTAGTAGTCCGATCAGTTTAGGCAGTAGTGTACTATGCTTGTCAGGCATGAACCCGGTTAGCAGCTTCTTCATAACAGTGATTTTAATGACTCGATGTTTTTCTGGCTGCAAATATAAGCCCTACTACATTTGTAGACTAATATTTTTTATCCAAAACCGACGGAAACCGACGGAGGAGGTTTCGCCGGCGGCAGCATGGACACTTGAAGTGTAGAGAGATTTGCCGCAGGCGCATCATGGGCCCTGCCAGGTGCCGTCGGCACCGGTACAGGGCAGCCACTTCAAGCCAGGCAAGAATGTGTGAATTGAGAAATAGATGAATAGAATTATTGCCCTTGAACGGAGCGTCGCAACGGACGCTTGATGGATGTTACTATGTTTGCTCCATTATTTTAATAAAAGAACTGTTCCGATATGATCTGGCCGTCTTTTACTTCGTACAGCATTATCTCGTTCATTTGAATTCGTCCATGTCCCTGCACCGTAATGTCCATTGCTCTTGCGACTGCAAAATGATTGCCGCTTACAATGGGTTCGCTTGTATGAGCGCCATGAAATGCCTCTATCGTTTTTACAAAGTCTTCGCCTTTTTTGCGAACCGGGGATTTGCCTTCGGCATAACCCATATATGGGGAATCGGGAGGGTCGATGCTCTTTACGTTATCTGCAAAGAACTCGTCCTGGATCTCAAACCATTTTTCCTGCTGAGCAAGCTCGTTGAACCGGGCTGCGATCTCCCGGGTGGTCGGATTTGTTGGAGTTTGGTCTACTGCTATAGTAGTTGTAAAATCCTGCTTTGTCATAATGGGTAACTTTTAAGTTACTCAAATGTATAAGTAACTTTTGAGTTACGCAAATATTTTTTACCAGAAAATCCCCTTGCCACAGGCGTCTTTCCTTTAAAGCAGTATGTTTGCGTTTCACGGATTTCATATTTATTTGGATGTAACAACCCTTAACCGCTTATGCGTTTGCCGTTTTTTATCGCCTTACTCTTTTCCTTTCTCGTCCATACAGGCTTGGGACAGTCGCACAGTGATTCCGTTGCGCTGGCGGAAGTAAAAGCCGCTTTCAAAATTATCCTCCAAAAGCCTGATTCGGCCTATACCATTGCAGAGCATGCACTGATATCGGCGCAGCATTCCGGAAATAAGGCACTGACTGCGGCTGCCTACAGGACCAGGGGTTGGGCTTCCTTTCACAAAGGCAATCATGATCAGGCCTTTTCAGACCTGCTGGAATCAGCGGAATTATTCCGTCAATTGCATGATACGGTGGAAGAAATGTACGTGTATTGCAATCTCGGCATAGCCTATTCCAACCTGACCAAGTTTAGTAACAGTGCCAAATACCTGTTCATGGCGGACTCGTTGTCGAAGAAGCTTAACAATATATACGCAGCGGCCGAGGTAAAACGGCAAATGGGTATTCTATACCGGGAGCAGGGACAATACAAGGAAGCGATATCTTATTTCACGGAAAGTATGGCTTTATTCAAAGCGGCGAAGGATACATTACATTTTTCCGAGGCAGTCGGCAGCCTCTGCCTGGGATATATGGCGATGTCTTTGCCTGACAGCAGTCTTTCAATTCTCCGGGAAAATGCGTTGTTCCTGAATGCGCTGCCATCTGATTATCCAAAAGCTGCTCTGCAGGAGCGATATGGGGACGCTTATTTTGCGCTCTCCCGATATGATAAGGCACTGGAAAGTTATAACAAGGCCTATGAGATATTTGTGGCCAATGACAATCAAGGGGATATGGCCTTCGAGGCTATGAATATAGGCAAGACTTATACGCAGTTGAAAAACTATCCTCAGGCTGAGAGTTATCTACTGACCAGCTACCGTATCGGAGATAGTCTTCATATTACCAATTATTCTTTTGATGCTGCTCAACAATTGGCAGATTTGTATAAGGTCATCCGTGACTGGCCAAAGGCCTATCAGTGGCTGGAAAGAAAAACTGTGCTGGAGGATAGTTTGCAACTTACGGATCAAAAGGAAGAAATCGCCCGGCTGCAGACACAATACGAGACGGAGAAAAAGGATAGGGAGATCGCCCTTTTGAAGAAAGACCAGGAATTAAATCACGCCCTCATGCAGCGACAGAAGGCCTTTCAGTATGGCGCTGTGCTGGTCGTCCTATTGCTCCTCTTGATTGGAATACTGGTGATCAACCGATCTAAGACGGTCCAGAAGGCAAGGCGGGTCATTGAACTGGAGAAGATGCGCAATACTATTGCCCGTGATCTGCACGATGATATGGGCTCTGCTTTGTCAAGTATCAATATTATCAGTAAAGTAGCATTGGAGGATAAGGAAAAGATAAGAATGAATGAGCACCTCAGGAAGATACATGAAAATTCAGGGTATATACTGGAGAATATGAGTGATATTGTATGGACAATCAATCCTGTTAATGATACGCTGGAGAACCTGGTATTCAAGATGAGGGAATTCCTGGAAAATATATTGGAGCCGCTGGATATATTCTATGAGTTTCACCAGGAAGGAAATTTTCAGGATCATAAGCTGGACCTGCAGATGCGTAAGGACCTCTATCTTATTTTTAAGGAGGCAGTCAATAATGCCGCCAAGTATAGTCAGGGAAACCGGCTTGCAATACGAATTTCAGCTAAAGGACGGCAAACAGAGCTGGAGATAAGTGATAACGGGCTGGGATTCAACAGGAACGAAGTAAGGTGCGGCAACGGGTTACGTAATATGGAAGAAAGGGCCAGGCAGATAAATGGGATACTGATGCTTTCCAGCAAACCGGGACAGGGGACTACGGTGACCCTCCGGGTAAGATCACATGATTGAGGGATTTTCTTCTTTTAAATTTTAACTACTTTGTAGGCTGCCATTATATGCAAAAAGGTATATTGATATATGAAGATAATAATGAGCTCAGGAGCAGCATTGTGCAACTGTTTACTCACTCGAAAGAATATGCTTTGGTGGGTAGTTTCCCCCATGTATTGGAGGTGGAAAAGCAGGTGAAGAGCCTCAAGCCGGATGTTATTCTCATGGACATTGATATGCCCGGAGGGATCAACGGTATAACCGCCGTTAAGAAGATACGAACTTTTGATCAGCAGACCCCGGTAATTATGCTCACCGTCTTTGATGATACTACCAATGTGCTGGATGCCATATATGCGGGGGCTTCGGGATACATCCTGAAGAAACATCTGTCAGGGCGACTCGGCAATGCTATACAAGAGGTGCTGGCTGGCGGGGCCCCGATGAGTCCAAATATCGCCCGAATGGTCATTGCCAGCATGCATAAATATCCCTCGCCTGAAAGAAATAAATATAAGCTGACGGAAAGGGAAAAAGAGATCCTTTCTGCACTCGCCCAGGGATCAGGTTATAAGGGAATTGCAGCCCAAACCTATATTTCCATTGATACCGTTCGCACTCACGTTAAGAACATCTACTATAAGATGCAGGTTCATTCGCAACTCGAAGCAGTAGCCAAGGCGCGGGATGAGGGAATACTGTGATTCTTGCACCTTGTTCTGAATATTACAGCTACTGGTTGATCAAGGCTGCCAGCGTTTCCCCGTTTTCTATTTCCGACATCCATTTAATGGCACCGGGTTTGTAATTGCCGGCCTTGTCTATGAGGGCATGACCTGGATAACCGCTAAACGAAAAATAATGTGACAGCTCTGCATCAAACGTTTCGTCAATCAGGAAGTGTATGCCGGGTTGCTTTAGTTCCGCTACTTTTGATTTCCATTTGCTTTCAGAAGAACCATTGATGGTGCACAGGTAAACAAAAACAACGGGCAGATCTTTCGCCTCTTCCTGCAATTTTTTGGTATGCGGCATTTCAGCCAGGCAAGGCTGACACCAGGTTGCCCACCGATCGATAAAAATGGCCTTACCCGGAAATCTTTGCTTTAAGCTTGCCAGGAAGTCCATAGCTTTCCCCGAGGCCTTGTACAGGCTGGCACCAAATGAAGTTTGGATCAGCGGATTTCCGAAACTGGTGTCCGGTGAACTTCCTGCCGAAGTGGCCAGCGCTTTATTGATTTCATCGATCTTGCCAACAGCACGCTTGTATTGCTCTTTTTCAACTGCGATACACCAGGGCGTCTGTATGCTCCCGAGAATGTGTTCCATCCCTGCTTTTTGCTCGTCCAAATCCGTGCTGCTGTTTAGCCGGAGTTTCAGGAAGTCAGCCTTGGCAGGAGGGAAGGCGCTGTCTAATCTTTGGATATTTTTGTCAATTGACCGCATCAACACTATTTTCTGTATGCGGGGTTGAAGCTGCCGGTTCCATTTTTTTATATTTTCAGTAGTATAGGGATCTGCCGGTTGCAGCTTTTCACTGTCCCTCAAGGAATCGAGCAGCGTCCTTTCAGAAGCGCTCAGGTTTGGCAGTGCCGCTACATCCTTCCAGCTTGTGGAAACCCCGCCACCGGGCAGTGTGCTGACGTACATGTTCATATAGTTATAAAATCCGGAGCCACTGTTCGATACCAGGTAACTTTTGTGTTGCTTTATTTTTTCCCATAGGCTGTCATCCATGGTCTTTCCCAAATACACGACACAGAGCTGTCCATAATAATCCGACATCCTTTCGTTTCTTAAGATCCAGCTATAGGGCGAGGGGTTAGCGGTGGAATAACTGTCTTCTATCTCTTTGAGCGAATCGTTCACCCTGGAATATTCCACAAGTATGCTATCCCTGGGAGCCCGGAAAGCTCTCATTAAAGCGCTGATTTTGCTGGACAACTGGAGTTTTTCTGGTCTTTTATAGAGCACATAATTATTCAGGTATTCGTTCAGGGGGCCATCCGCGCCCAGGTAACGCACCCCATCGCCATTGAACTGAACACCTTTTGCTGCCCTTATCTTTTTCGTGTCGAGTTCCAGATAAAGGTCTTTATTGGCATATATACCTGCATAAAAGAGGTTACCCACAGTAAGCCATATTTGCTGATAAGGTAGCGGATAATCCAGGACCAGCGTGAAACTGCCATCCGGCTGAGGAGATACGGTCTTTTGCACCTGATATTGTCCAAAGGGAGTTACGAGTGTGTAAGTAATGGTCAGGTTTTTCAGTTCACTAGCCGAAAGGTTCAGCAGTTTGCCGGTAACCCTGGGAATGCTAAGATCGGCATACACGGCATTGAACGAGGCATCTTCAAGAGCGACCGCATCGGCCGGTATCTGCGATTTAGTAGTCACAGAAAAACATGCCATAAAAAGAAGCAGGAAGTAGGTTCGCATGGAATAAGATTTAGGTAAGATTTAGGGCTGAAAATACAGGAATTTAACGCACAAGGTTAAATGTTCAAGCAAAAATATTCATATTAACAAAATATTCTTATTATCATGGCATGTTACATCAAATATTCTCAAATTGATGCTTTAAGCGTTTTGATCTTCGACTATAGTAGCTTTCTCATTTATATTCTACCTATTTGTATTTTATGATCTCGCAAATTTCAGTAGCGGACCGTAATTTCCGTTATCGGCTTCCCGTAATGCTTGCAGGTAGGCGGAGCGGAACTCTCCGCCCTGGATCAAATCGGCACTGCCCCAGGTAAATACGTCTCGTCCGAATATCTTCTCAACGATAACGTCTGCGATGAGACGGGAATGCCGCCCGTTGCCGTTGGCAAAACAATGGATTGATACGATGCGATGTTTGAAGCGAATTGCGATTTCGTCTTCGCTGAAGGTCTTATTTTCAATCCAAAACTTGCAATCGTTCAGGAGCGTTCTAAGGTCCACAGGGATCAGATATTTATCGACACCGATATTCTTATTGGATTTTCGGAATGTCCCTGCCCACTTCCAAACGCCTCCCAACATTTTTTGATGTAATTCCCGGACAAAATCTTCTGTCAGGATTTCCGCGACGGTAAACCTTCTTCTACGCTCTGTTGTCCAGCGTATCGCATCTTCGATATTCCGCTGTTCAACTTCATCAAGCTCGCCCCTCGTGGTTACGGAGGGAAGCAGTAATCCGTCTTTTTCATCTTCATCAAGCGGGGTCTGTCCGTCTTCGTAGTGTAATTCCATCAATCCCATAGATTTTTCGGCATTTCTCTTTTAATTTCTTCGGCCAATTCGGCAACGGCTTGTTTTATTCTCTCTTTTGAATTTCCCTGATCTTCCAATTTCATCGTCGTCGATGTGCGGCTGACGATTTTTCGCGCTTTCTCATACGCCTTGCGCTCGATCATCTTTTCCAAGGACCCGTCATTTGGTATAAAGCCATAGACGAGTGTCATATCCAGCGCTTGCGCTGCTTCTCTTAGCGCTTTAAGACTGACTGTTCCTTCCTTTTCTCTTTTTTCTATATCCTGCATGCTTTGCGGCGTAATTGACAGTCTATTCCCTAATTGACGCAAAGACATGTTGAGCGTCTTGCGAATTAGGTTTACCCATCCTGTTGCGGGCATGGCGTCCTGCAATGATTGGAAGGCCATCAGTTTTTTGTCCAGTTGGCGAAGGATTAGTTTGCTGCTTTGTAGTTTCATAAGCCTATACCTTTAAATGTATTACACAAATTTAAGACTATAAACTGAAATAAAAATATAAAAATTAAGCCTATGAGCTTAAAAATAAATGTAATAAATAAGCCTGTGGCGTTAAAAAACATTGGACAAAATAGTATAAATAATTGATTATTAACGTATAGTGTGATGGCGCAGGTCTGGTTTTCGTTTTTTTTGCTAAGCTACGTTTGAATAGTTTATGGAATTTCTCCCCATTCGAATCTCCGGTACATGCTAGGAAACTATCTGCGCGACGCATGGCGTCATCTTATCCGGGAAAAGGGGTTCTCGGCTATTACGATCCTTGGCCTGGCCCTGGGGCTGGCGGCCTGTATTTTCATCACCCTGTTTGTGGTGGACGAATTCGGCTACGACCGGTACAATACCAAGACCGACCGGATCTATCGGATCGCCGCCGAGATCCACATCAATGGCCCCTCGGTCAATGACGTGGCGACGCCGCCCGCCATGGGGACGGTATTGGAAAAGGATTTTCCTGCGGTGGAGAAGGCGGTTCGTATCCGCGCCCAGCGAAAAGACGTGGTGGTCCACGCCGGGGATAAGGCGTTTGTCTAATCCAATGTGGTATCGGCCGATCCTTCTCTTTTTGAGATCTTTACCTTGCCGATGATCAGTGGGGATCCCAAGACCGCCCTTTCTTCGCCTAATTCGCTGGTGCTTTCGGCGAGCGCCGCCAAACGTTATTTCAACAGCACCGATGTGTTTGGGCAAACGCTGCGGCTGGATGACGATACTGCCGTTTATATGATAACGGGTGTCATTCGGGATATGCCCGCGCATTCCCATGTGCATTTGCAAGTGATCAAATCCCTGGAGCAAGGAAAGCTGCAGTGGATCGGTTTATTCGGGGCTACCTATATCCTTGTCCGGCCCGGGGTTACCACGGCCGATATCGATCGAATGCTGGCACAAACGGTCGACAGACATATACTTCCCAACTTCCCAAAACAGCTGCGCGACCGGTCGGCCGGTGGGCAACGCAAGGGAGATTATTTTCGCTATTATGCCGTTCCGTTGACACGGATCCATTTGTATTCCGACCTGGGTCACGAGTTCGAGGTGAACGGGAGCATCCAGTATGTCGTCTTTTTTATGATCGTCGCCGTGTTGATCCTGTTGGTCGCCTGTGTCAATTTTATCAATCTTTCGGTTGCCCGCAGTATGCGGCGGTTACGTGAAATAGGCGTGCGAAAGGTGCTGGGGGCCGGCCGGCGGCGTCTGGCTGTCCAATTCCTGGTAGAGTCGGTGGTCATGACCGCTATCGCGATGGGGTTGGCGGTTGTGTTTGTCCTGGTCCTGCTTCCCTGGTTCGACCGGCTTACCGGCAAGTCCTTCGACGCTTCCTTTTTGCTGTCCCGGCGAGTATGCGTGGGTTTCGGTCTGACCATATTGGGGGTTGGCCTTTTATCCGGCGGGTATCCTGCCTTTTTACTTTCCGGGATACAACCTTTGAACATTCTCCGCGGGCAGATGGTGAGCGGTTTTCGAACCGGGGTGATGCGCACGGCCCTGCTCGTTTTCCAGTTTAGTGTCGCCATGATCCTCATCATCGCTACGGGGGTCATTTATTCCCAGCTGTATCATATCCAGCATAGTCAGCTGGGCTATACCAGGGAGCAAGTGGTGACGGTCAAGGACACAGAACCGCTGGGCGCCGCCGCGTGGACATTTGCCCAAGCGGCCGGGCAATTACCGGGAGTGAAGAATGTTACGGTCTCCAACGCGCTGCCGCATCAGAAGGTGAATATGAGAGCGATTCGAGCTGTGTCCTCATCAATGAGACGGCGGCGCGTGTGCTCGGCTATGCGCATCCTTTAGGTCAGCGCGTCTATACCGGCGCCGATAGCAATTCAGCCTATACGATAATCGGCGTGGTGAAGGACTTCAATACCGGTTCGCTTCGCAATCCCATCGATCCGGTGGTATTCCGGTTGTATCGCGATGGGCTTTTCGTCACGTTCAGGCTGTCACCCGGGAATATCACCGGTACGCTGAACGCTATTCAGA
>Ga0193716_1000277_pt1 | contig 31888 bp, 29 predicted proteins | sample U2c1metaG_FD_145901 | JGI IMG/M metagenome (GOLD analysis project Ga0193716, IMG submission 145901) | Soil microbial communities from a riparian zone of the East river system, Colorado, United States - U2c1 | ecosystem: Environmental > Terrestrial > Soil > Riparian zone | place: USA: East River...
ACCGCTGATGGTCAGTTGCTGGTGCCGCCATTTCCCATAGATGTAAGCACCGCCATCGGCCAGGTGGTAGTTGGGGATCGGAAAGTCTGTAGCATCCTTGCTCTTATTGGCCTGGTACATGCCGTTGAGACCTGCTGTGATCTCGGTGTTGAGCCAGCGTGGCGCCATGTATTTGAAGCCGTAATTTACTGTGTTGAGCCGGACGAAGAGTCCTGCCTGTTTTGTATCTGTGGGGTGATTGTACTCTCTGCGGACGTTTTGTTGCAGGCCGAGGAGACTTTCAAACCGGCCCTTTTTTATAACGGCGTAGACGCGGTAGTGCTGGATGTGCTGGTGCAGGGGGCTCAGAGCATAGCTGTTCAATACCGACTCCGGTACGATGGGTCGTGCGTCCAGTGTGTCGGTGGCGGCTTCGTGGATCTGTCGTGTGAATTTCCTGGTCAGGGAATCCCGGGTTCCATCGGGTATACCCTGCAGATTATTATAGAGTGTGGCGTGTAAACGTATTGAGCCGTCTTTTAAATAGTAACCGCGTTCAACGGCGAGATTGGTCTCGCGGAAGCCGGTATTATAGACCCGGCCATCGATAGGATTGGTATAGTTCTTTGCCAGGCGGTAGGAGCTTTTTACTGCCCACCAGCCTTTTGATGTGCTGTAAGAAAGGCGAAGCGCGTTGCCTGCCAGGCCGTTGTTGCTTTGGTATTCGCTGAGCCAGCGGCCGTGGAGCCTGGAATCCTTTTCCGCCGGCATATAAGGGAAGAGGCTGACTACGCCGCCCAGCGCATCTGAACCATATAAGAGGCTGGCGGGACCCTTTATGACCTCGGCTCTCTCGATCCCGTAGGCGTCGACTTCGATGCCGTGTTCGTCCCCCCATTGCTGGCCTTCCTGTCTTATTCCGTCGTATAGGGTCAGCACGCGGTTGTAGCCCAGTCCGCGGATGAATGGCTTTGAGATGTTGGGGCCGGTCTTTACGGCGTTGAGTCCCGGAACGTGGAGGACCAGGGCGTCGATGATATTTGGTTCGATGGTTTTTGAAAGGGTTTTAGAAGAGACGGCTACTATGGCTATGGGCGTTTCGCGCAGAAGGGTGGCTCCGCGGACGCCGGTTACGATGATGGTTTGGAGGGAGTCTACGTGGTTTAAGGCCGAGTCCTGGGCCCGGGTAAGGATGGGTTGGAATATTATGAGAAGAAATAGGTATAGTTTTGATGGCATGTTATAGTTTGGAAGACAAAATAACGAAAGTTAGGTTAGCCTAACAAATATATTTTGGCTTCTTTGCATATATTTGCCATATGTTATCACAGACAGAAGAAAATTATTTGAAGAGTTTGCTGCACCTGGCGATGGAGAAGGAGGTGGAGGGGGGCGCCGGCGACGGTCGTGCGAAGGGTGGGAGTGCCGGCGGTGGAGAGGTCGGTACCAATGAGCTGGCTGCCTATCTTGGGGTAAAACCGGCGTCGGTCAATGACATGCTGAAGAAGCTGAAGGAAAAGAAGCTGGTCAATTATGAGAAGTATGGAAAGATCTCGCTTACGGATGAAGGCAGGAAGAAAGCCATAGATGTGGTCCGCAAACATCGTCTGTGGGAGACCTTTCTTTATGAGAAATTCGATTTTACCTGGGATGAGGTGCATGAGGTAGCCGAGCAGCTGGAGCATATCCAGAGTGCCAAGCTGGTAGACAAGCTGGACGAATTCCTGAACTTTCCCGCTTATGATCCCCATGGGGATGTGATACCTAATGGAAAGGGCGAAATGCCGGTTGTGCATAAGAAGACCTTACTGGAAGAAGAGGTAGGGCATCATTGCACCATGGTGGCTGTAAAGGATAACTCCGCTCCTTTTTTGCAGTACGTCAATAAAATGGGGCTTAGTATTAACAATAAGATAAAGGTGCTGGCGCGGCATTCGTATGATCAGCTGATCGAGATCGAAGTAAATGGGAAGACTTGTAGTATTAGTCCGCGCTTCGCGCAGAATATTGTTATTGTTTGTGATGATTGTGCGAAGAAGAGGGTTCGGGGTAAAAAACCTTAATTGATTTTCCCGGGTTCGCCCACTCTGTCGCCTTTTTCGGAGGGGTGAGAGCCGGATTTGGCGGGATCGATCGTCCGGCCAGGTTCCGCAGCTCTGCCGGGTTCAGCGAGGAGGGCTCCGGGCTGTGAGAGGAAATCTTTTCTTTCGATCAGGGCGCGGGTTATGGGGAAGCAGTCGGGATGATTATCCTGTACAAATTTGATCAGTCCCTCCCGTATGTCGCAACGCAGGTCAAAGGCGTTGCCCGAGCTGCTGGCGCTCATTAACGCACGGACTTCTATTGTCCGCTCGCTGGCGTTGGTGATCTGCATTACTTTCACTCTTTTATCCCATAAAGGATTGCTCTCGAGCAAACGGGTGAACTCCTCTCGCAGCGGGGCGAGTGGGATGGTATAGTCCAGATAAAGGAAAACGGTGCCGAGGATGTCCGCGCTATTCCTTGTCCAGTTCTGGAAGGGTTTTTCGACAAAATAATTGATAGGCAGGATCAGTCGCCGCTGGTCCCAGATGTTGAGCACAACATAGGACAGGGTTATCTCTTCCACGCGTCCCCATTCGCCTTCCACGACTAGCACATCGTCGATGCGCAGGGGTTGTGTAAAGGCTATTTGAAAACCGGCGAGGAAATTACCCAGAGATTTTTGGGCTGCAAAGCCGATGATGATACCGCCGACACCGACTCCGGTGAGCAGGCCGGTCCCGATCTTCCTCAGGTTGTTGAAGCTCAGCAGGATCACGCAAACGGTGAGGATGAGGATCAGGCTGACGGCCAGCCGACGGATGAACTGCAGTTGTGTGCGGATCTTCCGTTCTTTCAGATTGTCCGCCTTTTCAATGTCGAAGTGGTGATACACATAATCTTCAAAGACCTTTACGACGCCGATCAGGACATTGGCAAAGGTTATGGCCAGGAGGATCTCCACGATCTTGTTGAGGACCGGGGATACCGTGGACTTCATTTTCATCAGGGGCAGCAGGAAGTTGAACGCGAGCAGCGGGAGAAAGTAGCTGAATGGCTGGCCTAGGCGGGATAGGATCGAGCGGGTCACCGAAAAGGCCGGCCGTCCGTCCTTGGGTTTCTTTTTTAACAAAAGGGAGAGCATGAACTTGACGATCAGCCCGATGACTATGGCTATCCCGGCGAGGATACAGTCCCATACCAGGTCGGGAAGATGGTCGAATTGATCTATGAACTGATCCGGCATAACCTGAAATGATATTGGGGGGCAAGTTACAAGGTTTGAGCCAATTTTTTGTGGAAAAGAGGAAGCCGGGTGGACCCGAGGGGGATGAGCGGGGCTGGCATACCTTTTTATGCTGTAAAACCTGAGCGCAGGAAAATAAATTTTTGTGCGATAGAGGTTTAGGTTAATGGATGCCATCCTGGTTCTCCGGGATGGCTTTTTCTCATCTTAGAATAGAAATTGTGATGGAAAGCATACCTGTTTTGACCCATAAGGAGCTTTTGGAGGCAGACCATGATTATGAGATGGCGGCTTCTGCTGCTAATCTCTTATATGTCAGCGATGCCAAACCCGGCATTTTGCGGTTGAAGAAGGGGAAGGGGTATTGTTATCTGCTGGCGGGTAAGCCGGTAAAGGACAAAACGGAGCTGCAACGAATCCGGGGGCTGGTGATCCCGCCTTCCTGGGCCAATGTATGGATATGTCCTGCGGCCAATGGGCATATACAGGCCACCGGGCTCGATCTGCGCCGGCGTAAACAATATCGCTATCACCCGCTGTGGAATTCGCTGCGGAACGAGACAAAATTTCACCGGTTGTATGAGTTTGGGAAGGCTCTGCCTTTGTTGCGGGAAAGGATGGAGGCCGACCTGCGGATGCGGGAAATGACGCGGGAAAAAGTGCTGGCTACCGTTCTGGGGCTTATGGAGAGGACCTATATCCGGGTCGGGAACAACGAGTATGAAAAAACCAATGGCTCATATGGTCTGACCACGATGAAGAACAAACACGTCTCTATCACGGGGGACAAGCTGGTGTTCTCTTTTACGGGGAAGAAGGGAGTTCATCACGACATAACGCTGCGGAACAAACGGCTTGCCAGGACGGTGAGCCAGTGTAAGGATATATATGAGGATAATAAGTTAGTTAAGTATTTAAAGGAATTGCAGGATGCGCCGGCGGAGGGCCCGGGGCTGAGTGTTGAAGAAGAAGTGTTGATGAAGATCTTAAAAAAATATATCAGGACGACACCGTTGTGATCTCCTCTGTCGTAGTCACCTGTTCGGTGGTTGTTGTGGTGGTGGTGTTTCCCTTGCTTTTTAGTTTTGCGTACAGGATGGAATATCGTGAAAAGTGGTATTTCTGTGGTTTTCCCAACAGGAAGCCGACTGCCTTGAAACCAGGCAGCGTATCAAAGATGATCTTACAGATGGCGGTGACCGGCAGAGCCAGGATCAGACCGGAGAGGCCCCATAATTTGCCGAAGAGGAGGAGGGCAAAGATGGCTACAAGGGGATTGATACTCACTTTTGATCCCACTACATAAGGCGTAATCACATTCCCCTCTAATACATGTACGAATAAAAACACTCCCATTACCCCGACGGCGTACCAGTAGGAGTCTTTTGTTATCAGCGCCACGATGATCGGCAGGGCGGAGCCGATCAATATACCTATATATGGTATGATGACCAGGAGGCCGCCCAGGAATCCAAAGAAAAGCGGTGATTCGATGCCGAGGGCCCAAAGACCGACGGAGTTGAGGGCACCGATAATACAGATCACTTTTAAGAGGCCCAAAAGATAGTTCTGGATCACCTCATAGATCTTTTGCAACGTATCGTCGATGAGCAGCTTCTCTGATGAAGCGAAAGCCTTGTAAAAGAACTCGAGGAAGAAGGCCCGGAGATATAAAAGAAAGAAACTGAATAAGAGAACAAGAACGAAGGTGGAAAGCAGGTTTGTCGTAAAAGACATGGTCGATGAAAAATAGGCGCTGCTGTTATCCATTAATTTACTCAGCTGTTGGTGAACGTGGTCGGCCTGGATAGCCTTTTCGATGTGGTACCGTTGCGCGACGACGGTCTCCGCCTTGTCTATCAGGGCTGAAAGTCGCTGAACAAATAGGGGCGCCTGGCCTACCAGGTGCATCAGCTGCATGATGACTATTCCGAGGAAAAGGGCAGTCAGCACGCCGGCTACGAGGATGGATACAAAGGCAGCTATACCTTTATGACAGCCCCATTTTTCCAGCCGGAAACAAATGGGGAATAACATGGAGGAAAAAATAAGGGAAAATAATAAGGGTACGATCACATCTGCCGCCCAGGAAAGAATTACAAAGCAGATCACCAGGATGATGAGGATCGAGGCGCTGCGAAGGGGGGAGGCAAATTTTAGTTCTTTCATTAGTGGCGATTAAAGTATAGCAAGTAAATTGGCCGGGGGGAGGCAAAAAATAGCCGGTCAGGTGACCGGCCTTTCGAACCCGTCCGTTGAACAGGCTCTTTACCCCGAAACATACCGGTCAAGCTCTCCTGATAATACCAAGGATCAGGGAGATAATAGCTAATACGATAAGGACGTGGATCAGCCCACCAACACTGTATACGAATACACCGAGGAGCCAACCTATAATGAGAATCACTGCTATTAGATACAATAATCCGCTCATAAAAATAATTTTAAGTAAGTAAGGAATGTTGATTGTCTATTATTCTTATTGAAAAATGCTTGCCAGTTTTTTTAAACGTATAATATGCCTATAAAGGGCCAAAATGGGGTAGAAAGTCCCCAAAAAATGGCCAGGAGAAAAGTAGAAGAAAAGGTGGTTAAACTGGCACGGTCTTGCCGTATCTTGTGTCATGGAGAAGAAGAGATTTAGACTTTCGGCTGTCTGGACCGCAATCAAGAAGGCGGCGGTGGATTTCAACGATGACAATGGTTTTAAACTCGCGGCATCCCTTTCTTACTCCATGATCTTTGCGATGGGGCCGCTGGTTATCGTCGTTATCTCGCTGGTGGGTATATTTTGGGGGCATGATGCGGTGCAGGGAAGGGTTTACGGGGAGATAAAGGGTCTTGTCGGCAGCAGTGCCGCGGCGCAGATACAGGACATCATAAAGTATACACAAGAATCCAAACATACGGTGGCCGGTGCTATAATCGGAGGCGCCGTTCTTTTAATCGCCGCTACCGGTGTATTCACGGAGATACAGAGCTCTATCAACTATATGTGGTCAATACTCGCAAAACCAAAGAAGGGTTGGCTGAAGCTGATCATCAACAGGCTGCTTTCCTTTTCGCTGATCATTGCTTTTGGATTTATATCCATGGTCTCGCTGTTGGTGAATTCGCTTATGGATCTGCTGAGTGACTGGCTGCAGCATTATTTTTCGCACTTTACGGTGTATTTCTTTTACTGGGTCAATATGGCGCTGACGCTGGCGGTGACAGTCCTGCTTTTTATGATCGTTTTTAAGATACTGCCGGATGCAATTATTCGCTGGAAGGACGCATTTATCGGCGCGATGTTCACGGGTCTTCTTTTTATACTGGGGAAGATACTCATCGGGGTCTACCTGGGACATTCCAATATCGGTCTGATGTATGGTACGGCAGCGTCGATAGTTGTCATACTTACCTGGGTATATTATTCCAGTATCATTCTTTTTTTCGGGGCGGAGTTCACCAAATGGTATGCTATACATAATGGGTATGGCGTACGGCCTTCGGAGAATGCCGTCTTTATTATCAAGAGTGAATCTCACGAACTGATCAGCTGACCTTACGGCGCTTGCCGCCCAGGCTGGCTTTCAACTGTGACAGCAGATCGGTGTTTTGTTTGTGCACCACCCGTAGTTTGGGCGCAGCGATTTTCTTTCCTTTTGCTTTTGCCTTTATCAATTTCATCAGTTCATCCGTGTAGGTGTCCTTGTATTTAGAGATGTCAAAGGGGCCGGATAGCTGATTGATCAGCTCGATGGCCATTTTCATCTCGGCGGGGTTTGTAGTGCTTTTTGGAGCGCTGAGGTCGTCGGTAGGACGGATCTCCTGTGCCCATCTGATGCGGCATAATACGAGGATGTCTTCCATCGGTTTTATCAGGCAGAGGCCTTCCTTATTCCGTAATACAAAACTACCAAAGCCAACCTTGCCTGTCTTGTGTAATGCATCGCGTAAGAGAGCGTAGGCTTTTGAGCCGGATTTTTCCGGTTCGAGATAATAGGGTGTTTCGTAGTAGATGCTGTCGATCTCGCTTTCCTGCACGAATTCGGCGATCTCGATGATCTTTGTTTTTTCTGGGCTTGCTTTTGCAAAGTCATCATCGGTAAGGACTATATACTTGTCATCCATCTTGTATCCTTTTACGATGTTCTCCCAGGCGACTTCTTTGCCGGTGTGTTCGTTGACACGTTTGAATTTAATATTCGAGTGATCTTTTTTGTCCAGCATGTCGAGGTCCAGTTCGCTGCCCTGTACCGCGCTGTACATTTTTATGGGGATGTTCACCAGTCCGAAGCCGATGGCCCCTGTCCATATTGATCTCATATTATTTGAGTTTAGTTTATTAGAGTAAACTTTGTGCCAACTCCCGCGCTATATGCCCGGGGGGTTGGGTGAGGTGTGGGCCGGCGTGAGCGGCCACGGTGATAGGGTTGGTGGGCATGAACCTGTTTGCGCGGGCACGGCAATTGAGTGTGGTCTAATTAAATTAATCAATCTGTTATGAAACAACACCAATCAATCATCGTACGAAAACTGCACGTTTTCATTTTGGGAGGCTTATTGATAGTCTCGACAGCAGTCCGAGCGCAGGAACAGCAAACGTCCGCCGAGAGTAATCTGAAAGCGAAGTTCGGGATAAAAGGCGGTTTGAACCTGACAAATCTTTATGTCAGCGATGTATCGACCGAGCATATGAAGGCGGGTTTTAATGCGGGTGTGTTTGCCAAGCTGCCTGTGACCAAGGGTTTTTCGATCCAACCAGAGCTGCTTTACAGTCTGAAGGGAGCGAAAGAGGATTACGACAATTTTGTACAGGGCAGTGGGGAGTATCGGTTCAACCTGGGTTATATGGAGTTGCCGGTATTGGCGGTTGTGAACCTTGCTCCGAACTTCAACCTGCATCTCGGAGGGTATGCTGCTTATTTGGTCAACGCCAATATCAAGAACGTAGACGATCAGGGGACGGTCCAGGGAGCTACTGATCTCAACACGGATGATTTCAAGCGGTGGGATTTTGGTCTGATCGGGGGTCTTGGTTTTGATATCGAGAATTTTACGCTTGGAGCCCGGTATAATTATGGGCTTTCGCACATCGGGAAGGATGATAATTTGACCGGTGCGCTTACGAAGAACTCGAAGAATGCGGGTGTGTCTATTTATGTAGGATTCGGTTTTTAATTCCAGAGACCGCGGACCTGTGCTACAGGGATGTTCATGAGCTCCCGGTATTTGGCTACTGTGCGGCGGGCGATGGTATAGCCTTTCTCTGCGAGGATGGCTACCAATTGTCTGTCTGTGTAAGGATTTTTCTTGTCTTCCGTCTGGATGACCTCTCCGATGATGTTCTGAATGACCTTATTACTAATGTTATTTCCTTCCTGGTTAACGATGCCTTCTGTGAACAGATCTTTCAGAAGGACTGTTCCGAAGGGGGTCTCTGCATATTTATTACAGGTAAGGCGGGATACAGTTGATATATCCACTTTTACAGTGTCGGCAATGTCCTTTAGCTTCATGGGCTTCAGGAGCAGGATATCTCCGTACTTGAAATATTCATATTGCATGTTCACGATGGCCTGCATGATCTTGAGCATATTTGATTCCCGTTGCTGGATGGCGTTGATGAACCATTGTGCAGAGGATAATTTGCTACGCAGGTATTGTTTTGTCGACTTGTCCGCGGCGGCGTTCTGTGCCGTCTGCTGGACCATTTCCATCCAGGACTGGCTGATGTGAAGGTTCGAGCTACGCTGGCGGTATAGGGCCAGTTCCAGGGTATCACCTTCGTCGAGGATCACAAAGTCGGGAAGAATAGATGGATTAGCCTGAAGGGCGTTGGTTTCCGGGTTGAAGGGCCTTGTGCTGAGGTGGGCGAGTAATTCGAGCACGATGCGGATCTCGTCTTCTTCCAGTCTCAGTTGTCTGCGTAGTTTTTCGAGATTACAGCTGCGCAGGTCCTGGAAATGATTTTCGAGGAGGATGATGGCCATCTTGACATCCGGGCGCCGGACATTCATTCTTCTGAGCTGTATCAGCATATATTCCTGCATGGTCCGGCATCCGGCTCCGGCTGGTTCCAGCTCGCGGATGATCTTCAGCGCCTCTTCCAGCTCTTCCGCCTCTATCCAGACCTTTCGTTTGAAGGAAAGCTCTGAGGCCAGTTCGTCCAGGTCTTGCTCCAGGAATCCGTTCTCGTTAATCGAGTCGATGAGGAAGTCGTAGAGATAATGTTTTTCTTCGGGCAGGACGTCGAGGAAACGGCATTGTTTCTTCAACTCTTCCCGGAAGTCGGGGATCTCTGCGATAGGCTTTTCCGGAACCTTTTCGGTATTGATATAATTGTTATACTCCGTTTTGTAGTCTGGGATGTCGTCATATCCATACTCTTCCCAGTTTTGAAAATCCTGGACCGTATCTTTGGAGAACTTATCGCCAAGGGCATCATCTCCGGAGGACAGCTCTTCGAGAGCCGGATTTTCGCTTAACTCATCCTGGATTCGTTGTTCAAGTTCAAGGGTATTGAGATGGAAGAGATTCAGTAATTCGATCTGTTGCGGCAGGATGGTGTGTTGCTGCTTTTGCGTTTGTAATTGCTTCAGCATAATACCCGTTTTTTTGTGAAATAGTAGAATCTATACGACAAATCAGGGACCAGAATAATAACAGCCTGTTTGCAAGGAAGAAAGCGCAGAAAGGCTTATCCGCCTGTAGAAAAAAGGATACGTATTTGGGGAAAAAAGGGAACAAAACCATTGAATGACAATGATTTCCTCGAGTTGGGAACAGCTAAACCCAATGAGGTCAATGTGGTCTGTATTTTGACAAGTGTAAGTATTAGATTATCTTAATATTATTCAGAATTATAACTTATGACCAAACGCCAATCCGGAAATCCGCCTCGCAGGTCACTGCCCCGCCGGTTGGTGAGAATATTCCTAAAGACGTTGCTGACCATTTTTATCATCCTGGTGCTGGTTCTGGTTCTTATTCAGACTCCTTTTGTCCAGAATATTGCCCGGGCGAAGGTGGAAACCTATCTTTCCCGGAAGCTGAATACGGCGGTTCGGATCGGGGGGCTGCGGATCAATTTTCTGCATTCGGTGACGCTGAAGGACGTTTATATTGCGGATCGTCAAAAAGACACGCTGCTTTCGGCGGGTCTTATCGACGTTAATCTCTATGTGTTGGGTCTTTTGCATAGTAATCTTGATATTAAGCAGGTTCAGCTTGGGGATCTGACGGTAAAGGTCAAAAGGGAGTTGCCGGATACGGCTTTTAATTTCCAGTTTATCATAGATGCATTTGTAGGGGCGCCGTCTGCGAAGCCGGATACGACGAAATCCACGCCTATGAAGATGGCGCTGCATGACCTGGTGCTGGATAGGATCAGGGTGATCTACAAGGACACGGTTACGGGGAATGATATGGAGGTGTATATCGGGCATAATGAGACGAAGATGGATGAACTGGACCCGACAAATGGGCGATATGGGGTGCCGTCGGTTGTGCTAAGAGGGTTGCAGGCGAGAATATATCAGGGAAAGCCGCTGGTGGGAACGGTGCCGAAGACGAATGTGGCGGGGGCGCCGCCGGAAAAGGGAGGTGGGGAGACGGCTCCCACGGGTGGGGGAATGTTTTTGAAACTGGGGAAGATCGATATTGAGAATAGTAACCTGGACTATCGCAATTCGGCTAATAAGCTGTCTACGACGGTGCAGCTGGGGTCGCTTTTGGCAAATGTAAAGGCTGTCGATCTGGAGAAGATGGCTTTTCAATTGAATGCGTTGCAGTTGGATAGTACGAATGTGACTTTTGACAATGACAGCTTGAAACATCAGAAGGTCGGTATGGATTATGCGCATCTGTCGATCCGGCAGCTGGCGCTGCACACCGATAACTTAAGTTATAGTGTTGATTCTATCAGCGGGCATGTGAGCAAGGGGGAGTTTAGCGAGAAGTCGGGTTTTAGGCTGGTGCGGCTTCAAACGCGGTTCTTTTACTCCGATCACCGGACCTGGCTGCGGGATCTTATTCTCCAGACCCCCGGTACTTTGATACAGCGTAGTGCTTCGATCGAGTATGCGTCCCTTGCGAATATGATGAAGGATCCGTCGCGTACGAAGCTGGACATCGATCTGGCTAACAGCAGGGTCCAGGTAAAGGATATCCTCACGTTTGCGCCTTTTCTTAGCACCCAGCCGGCGCTGAGTCATCCGAATGATGTCTGGTCGGTCAATGCGCGGGTTTTGGGGACATTGGATTTACTTACTATAAAGACGTTGCAATTTAGTGGTATCCGCGATATCCGTGTAGATGTGGCGGGGCGGCTTGTGCATCCGATGGATACCAAACGATTCCAGGCTGATCTGAATGTGCGTAATCTGTCGGGGAGCAGGGCGGCTTTGCTTGCTCTGCTTCCGAAGGGATCGGTGCCGGAGAATATAAACATTCCTGCCAAATTTAATCTGCATGGCAAGCTGGCCGGCAGCATGGATGCGATGCAGTCCGACCTGGTGCTGAACACTTCGTCGGGGACCGTTAAGATAAAGGGGTTTGCCCGGAATATCCGGTCGACCAGCGGGGCCAGCTATGACCTGGTGTTGCAGACCATCGCTCTCAACCTGGGGGCAATCTTAAAGGACAGCGCGCAGTATGGGGCGATCAGCTCTGTGTTTACGCTGAAGGGGCAGGGGCTTGACATGCATACAGCCAATGCAACCTTTACAGGCAGGATACAATCGGCAACGTATAAGAAATATACTTATAAGGATCTTTCGATCGACGGGTCGGTGGCTAATGAGCATGCGACTTTAGAATCTTCCATCAACAATACGGCGGTGCACTTCGAGCTGAAGGCGTCGGCGGAGCTGGCCCGGAAATTTCCTGCGCTGAAGCTAGACTGGCAGATCGATACCCTTGACCTGCACGCGCTGCACCTGGTAAGCGACACGATGCAGTTCAGGGGCCATATCAATGCCGACTTTGCCGATACCAACCCGGATTCCCTGCAGGGTGCGCTGAAGCTGTACAACCTGGCTTTTGTACAGGGTGTTCAACATCTTGCTACAGATACTATCGAGCTGCTGGCTACGCGTCAAAATGAGATCGAGAATATCCAACTCCGGTCGGAGATGGCTGACATCGACTGGAAGGGCCGATATAAGCTAACGGAAACGGGGCAGGCGCTGCAGCATGTCGTCAATCAATATTATCGTCTCAATGGATTTAAGGATACGGCTTTTACGGCGCAGGACTGGACGATGGAAATGCATCTCAGGGCCTCTCCGCTGGTGCTGGGGGTGATGCCATCTTTGAAGGGGACGGACAGTCTGGGGGGCAGCATAGTATTCAACAGCGAGCAGAACGATCTGCATCTCGACCTGCGGACACCGAGGGTGGTGTTTGGCAGTCAGCGTTTTCATAATGTGGACATCAATGCTGCGACGACCAGCGGGCAGCTGAATTATAGGGTGCAGATGAGTGATGCCAACGGGAGTGGATTTGCATTGTATCAGACATCTCTGGGCGGTGCTTTGCGGGATAATCATCTCACGACAGCGTTGCTGCTGAAGGATATAAAAGGGAAGGACAGGTACCGGCTTGCGGGGCAGCTGGATAAGCTGGAGGATGGTCTGAAATTCGCGCTGAATCCTGATAGTCTTTTACTCAACTATGAACAATGGCAGGTAGGCCGGGACAACTACTTTCAATACGACTCGGCGGGCGTAGTCATTCATGACTTTACGATCAGCCATAAGGGGGATTCGTTGTCGGTAAACAGTAATCCTCCCTCACCGAATGCACCTATCAATGTGCGTTTTGCGAATTTCAGTCTTGGGACGCTGAGCAGGCTTGCCAACCAGGACTCGCTGCTAATCGACGGGACACTCAACGGGACGGCCGAGGTAAAGAATGTCATGTCCAATCCGATCTTTACGTCTGATCTTGTTATACAGAAACTTTCCTATCAGTCGGATACTATCGGGAATCTGGCGATAAAGGTCAACAATGAAAAGGCAAACGCTTTTTCTGCCGACATATCGCTGGAAGGCAACAAGAACGACGTTAAGGTCCAGGGGGAATATTATACGGGAGAAGGCCGGATGGATCTGAAAGTGCTGCTGGGGCAGCTGAACCTGGCCAGCTTTAACAGTATTGCAAAGGACCAGGTACAGCGGATGCGAGGATTTCTTAAGGGGCAGCTGGCGCTGACGGGGACGATGGATAAGCCGGTAGTAAAGGGTAATCTGAACTTTGACAGCGCGCGTTTTGTCCCGACGATATCTGGTGAGCCCTTGACTTTGTCCAATGACAGGATCGAATTTGACGAGGATGGCTTCAACTTTAGCAAATTCCGGTTGCAGGATTCCGCCGGCAACAAGCTGACGATCGACGGCAACGTGTTTACGAAGGACTATAGGACCTATGGGTTTGACGTATCGCTCAACGCCGATGATTTTCGTCTTGTCAATTCTCAGCCTGCCAATAACAGTCAATTCTATGGTACGTTGAATATCGATGCGGCGGTAAACCTGGAGGGTGATATGGAGTCGCCGAAGGTCGATGGTGATATCCGGGTCAATAAGAAGACCGATTTTTATTTTGTGTTGCCGGGGAGCGATCCGGAAGTCGTCAGTAGATTGGGCGTGGTGCGTTTTGTCACGGCAGACGGAGATACGCTGGTGGATAAGGGCGCCCAGAAGATACAAGCGCAGAAGACGGTGAAGGGTATCGACCTGAGCATGAATCTGCAAACGGACAGCAGCGCCATCTTTACGATGGTCGTCGACGAGCGGACGGGGGATGCGCTGACCGTAAAAGGCCGGTCGAACCTGGTGTTTGGGATCGATAAGAGCGGCAAGATGGACCTTACGGGTACCTATGAGGTGGGGAGTGGAAGCTATAACCTATCGCTGCAGGCGCTGAAAAGAAAATTCGATATTACCCGGGGCAGCACCATCACCTGGACGGGGGATCCGCTGTCTGCCACTATCGATCTGAATGCCACCTATACGGCCAATACGCCTTCTATCGATCTTATCGCCAATGAGATCGCTACCCGCAGTCAAACGGAAATCAATAAATTCAAGCAGAAGCTGCCTTTTCTTGTAACCCTGAAGATGGAGGGGGACCTGATGAAGCCAAAGATCACTTTTGATATAACTCTTCCAACCAATGTGCTGTCCTTGTGGCCGGATGTGGATCAGAAGCTGCAGCAGATAAGGGTCCAGGAATCGGAGCTGGACAAACAGGTGTTTGCGCTGCTGCTGCTGAACCGTTTTGTAGGGGAGGACCCGTTGCAGAGCCAGGCCGGGGGAGGCTCTACGCTGGGTAGTATGGCCTGGCAGAGCGCCAGCCAGATACTGACGAACCAGTTGAACCAGCTGGCGGGTAGTCTTGTCAAGGGAGTGGACATCAATTTTGACCTTAACAATCAGCAGGATTATAGTACGGGTGTCGAGCAGGACTATACCGAATTGAGTGTATCGGTATCCAAGCGACTGTTCAGCGACCGGATACAGGTCAGTGTGGGCAGTAATTTCGATGTTCAGGGTAACCAGAATCCCGGTCAGAGTGCGTCGAATATTGCCGGTGATGTAGCGGTAGACTACAAGTTAACAAAGGACGGGCGTTATATGGTGCGTGCTTACCGTAAAAATCAATATGAAGCTGTTATAGAGGGGCAGGTCGTAGAGACCGGCGTCAGTTTTATTCTAACTTTTGATTACAATCGTTTTCGGGAGCTGTTTGGAAAGACACGTGAAGAACGGCTGCTGGAAAGATCAACCACAAAACCGGCCAAAGGTACGCCTCCCGTAAAGCAATGACAATGCGTGTAAAAGTCCGAATCGTGCGACGAGTATTAGCCTTTTTTTTGTTGATCGCTTTTGTGGGCTGTCAAGAGTCCAAATACCTGAGTGCGGGGCAGACCCTGTATACCGGGAATAAGGTGAAGGTCGAATCTTCGGTGCCGATGAAGAATAAGGAAAAGAAGGCATTGCAGGGTGAGTTAGGGGGTCTGCTTCGGCCGAGGCTGAACGGGAAGATCCTGGGAGTCCGCTTCAAGCTGTGGATCTATAATATTGCGGGTAATCCGAAGAAGCAAAAGGGATTTAAGTATTGGTTGAAGAACAAGGTAGGGGAGGCGCCGGTCCTGGCGTCGGCATCGCTGATCAAGAAGAATGCGGACGTATTGCAGAATCACCTGGAGAATAAGGGGTGGTTTCATGATACGGTAATCACCGACACCAAAGTAAAGGACAAACATCTTACGGCTATTTATACGGCGCAGATCGGTCCTCGTTATATCATCCGGAATGTCACTTTCCCTTCGGATTCGGATGCGCTGGGGAAGAGTATTGACAGTCTTTGGAAAGGGACGAGGACCAGGACGGCGCGTAAAAGGAGTGATAGTCTGGCGCGCAGGACCTTGCTGCGGAAAGGGAAACCTTTTGATCTTGACGTGATCAAGCAGGAGCGGGAGCGGATCGATTCGAGACTGAAGAACCGGGGATACTTTTATTTTAGCCCCGATGATCTGATCATCGATGCGGATACGACGGTAGGCGGTCACCAGGTGGATATGCATCTGGCGATAAAGCCAGAGATGCCGCAGGTAGGGCGGAATATCTATCATATCGGGAATGTGGTGGTTTATGCGCAATATGATATGCGATCGGATACGAGTCTTAAGCGGGCGTATACGACTCCGGAAGGCTATCACATCGTGGACACGGCGAAGTTCCTCAGGCCGATAGTCTTCCGCAAGACGCTGGTATTTAAGCCAGGGGATCTTTATAGACGGGATGACCATAATACTTCTCTCAACCGTCTGGTGAGCCTTGGGGTCTTCAAATTTGTCAAGGCCCGATTCCAGCCGGCTTCGGATGTGGATACGAACCAGCTGCTGAATGCGTTTTACTACCTGACGCCCGGCGCTAAGAAGTCCATCCGTTTTGAAGCATCGGGGCTTACGCGCTCGGACAATACGACGGGTACCGAGCTATCGCTATCCTGGCGGAACCGTAATTTTTTCAAGGGGGCGGAATTGTTTACGGCCACGCTGTATGGCGGTCTGGAAGAGCAGTTCGTCGGTGCGGGACAGAAGATCAGCACCAGGCGGGTAGGGGCGGACGTCAGCCTTAATATTCCGAGGATCATTTCTCCTTTTAATCTCAATACGAGCAGCGCCTTTGTGCCGAAGACGAGGATCAAGGTAGCTTATGATATTTTTGACCGCAGTTCGCAGTATACGTTGAATTCGGCGCGGACGAGTTTCGGGTATGTGTTCAAGAATACTTATAATACGGAAAATCAGCTGACGATACTGGGGATCAACTATGTTCGTCCTTCGAATATCGATCCTCTTTTTCAGAAGAGGCTGGATACGAATCTGACCCTGAAGAGAAGCATCGAGGCGCAGTTTATCATCGGGCCGACATATAATTTTAATTATAATTCCCAGGCGAGGCCCAACCGGCGGCTAAACAACTTTTATTTCAACGGGTCTGCGGATCTTTCGAATAATCTTATCGGGATCCTTACGGGTGCGAATGTCGATAAGGGGAAAACGCGGGAGCTGTTCAATGTTCCTTTGGCTCAGTATGTCCGGTTGGAGGCGGACTTCCGGCATTATCTGCGGATCAGTGCAACGAGCCAGTTCGTCTCGCGGATCACGGGTGGGATAGGGATAGCATATGGCAACAGCACTAGCCTGCCTTTTATCAAACAGTTTTTTGCGGGTGGTACCAATGATATCCGGGCGTTCCGATCGAGGGCGCTGGGGCCGGGGAGTTATTTTGCCGGTAATCCGAACCAGGCGGCATACGTGCTGGATCAGCCGGGGGATGTGAAGCTGGAGATGAACCTGGAATACGGGGCCAAGCTGTTCTCGCTGGTGCGGTGGGCTTTGTTTGTGGATGCGGGGAATGTCTGGACCAGACAGACGGATAGTGCGCGGCAGGGGGCGGTGTTTACGAAGAATTTTTTGAATGATGTGGCGGTGGGGGTAGGAACGGGGTTGAGATTTGATCTGAGTATTCTTGTGCTGCGGGTCGATGTGGCGGCGCCGGTGAGGTATCCGTGGGTGAATAATGGGGGTAAATGGAGTTTTAAATCGGTGAGTGATATATCGAAGATGGTTCTGAACCTCGCGATCGGGTATCCGTTCTAAAGCGACGGAGGAGCTTTCGCCGGAGGCAGCGGCGACACTTGAAGTGTAACGGGTTAAGCCGACGGCGCATCATTGGCCCTGCTAGATGGCGCAGCCGTCGGTACGGGGCAGCGAAATATTAATAGTGATGACAGCCAGGCTTTGGAATTTTGCTGGCGGGATAATATATGATTTTTTGGAAAATTTGAATTTGTATATACAAATTGGGTTTTTGGGGAAAAGGGTAGATAAATAGCCTTGTTGCTGTACACGGGCGCGTCGCAGGAGAAGTTTAATAGTAGTACCATTGCTGGCTCAATACTTCCCCACTGGGCAAATCTTTCCCGCCGCCTCCGCTTAGGCGGATGCTGGCATATTTTTTTCATCCTCATTTGTGTTAATATTATTACTCACCTAAACTTTGCTATATGACTGACCATAAGAATAAGCAGGGTTCGCCGGGCAGGGACAAAAAGCAATCGGGGAACAGTAAGGATGCGAAGAGTATGCCTCGTAAGCATCCGAAGAAAGCGAACAGGATGGATTCGGATGATACTGATGAGGCTGTGGTGCGCAAGGGGGCTGATATAGAGAATCCCGATATGCCGGGGCCCGATAAGAAGATAGAGCTGGATGATAATCCTGATGAAACAAAGAGGAAGATACCGAATATGTAAGATAGATATGGAAACAAAAGTATCAAGGCGGCACAGGAAGACCTTGAGCGTATTGAACGATCTTATCCGAATAAACATCGATCGTATTACTGCTTACGAAAAAGCCGCACATGAAGACAAGGGTCCCGACCTGAAGATAAGGGATGTTTTTTATCGGATGGCTACGGAAAGCAGGTCTTATGTCAATGATCTGCATGCCGAGATCATTCGATTGGGTGGGGCGCCTGTTACGCAATCCACCATTACCGGTAAGCTTTATTTGCATTGGCTGAACGGGAAGGTCAATTTTGATGGGGAAAGCATGGACTCTCTTTTTGCCGCCTGTATCCGGGGAGAAGAGGCCGTGCAGCAGATATACCGGTATGCTCTTCAAGAGGAGGAAATGCCGGAGAACATTCACCAGCTGGTGGAAAGGCAGCTGTGGTCGTTGGAACGGGCATATCAGCTACTATTAGAAGCCAGAAGTTAGGCCTTCAGGCTTTGGCCCTGACCTTAATGGTGTTTAAAATATTGTACTTCGCGTTCGTGTTTGCGGGCAGCTTCCAAAGAATCAAAAGTTCCCAGATTTTTCCTTTTGTTTGTCTTCGGGTCTATTTTCCTGGAGTAGATGCGGTATTGTCCCGATTTTAATTTGCGTATCATACTAGTCAATTTATTAAGAAATTGTTGTTTTAAGTGATAGGACCCCGTAGAAACGGGGTCCTAATACTATTCTTTCAGGTTTATTGACAGGGATAGGCATTAAAAAATTGTGCCAAATGGCTTTAAAATTCCTGCGCTTGTGTAATAATTTCCTCAAAGTAACGTTGTGCGCCTCAACCGGATCTTACGATCAGCTGTTCTTTTTCTGCACGTGGTTCCCCTTGATAATGAAAGATTCCGCTCATTAATCTTGTATTATCCACCGGCCTGTCCAGAGGCATTTCCTCTAACTGGTATTGAATTTGAAAAATACTGTTAAAATGAGTCGTTATGTTGAATCAATCAGATATGCACTTTTTACAGGAAAAGATACGGGACTTGAAAAACGCGTTGTTTTTTAGTCAAAATACCGCCCTATTGAGGATTGCCACCACTATTGTAACCGTTCTGAAAGTGGACGAACTGGGACAAATGTGGTTCTTTGTACCCAAACCGCAACAGGCATTACACGAATTTGACCGGGAATTCCCAGTTCGGCTGGAGTTCTTCCGTAAGGGGAAGAAATTCTTTTTACATGTTTCGGGCAAGGCGTTTATTGTTACCGATCCGGAAGAGGTCAACAGTCTTGTTCATGACGAGATCCGGGAACTTGCTGGTAACAACCTGGTCCTCATAAAAGTAAAGATGATGAAGGCGGACTACTTCGAGAGTTCCGATCCTGCGCAACATGCGGGCTGGTGGCGTGATCTGCGCAACCAGGTTCATTCCTGGCTGTTCAATACCCGTCCCGGTTATAAGCCTTATTATCTTGCCGATGCACCGATGCCCATGTTGTCCTATCGTCCCGTGGCATAGCTTTTGAACTTCTACTAGAAAATCTTATAATTGAAAAACAGCCATTTATGAAAAATCTAGCTAAGTTTTGTGCCATCGGGGCTTTTGCACTTATCTGTTATAGTTGTGGAAACAGTGGCGGATCAGACAGCTCGCAGGCTGCGAAGGACTCCAACGCCAACAAAATGGATAGTACGGGTGCGGGTACTACAACTGCAACGCCGTCTATTCCACCTTCTGTTTCCAAGGCCGATCAGCAGTTCTCGGTTGATGCTGCGGATGCGGGGATGACTGAAGTACAGGCCGGGCAGATGGCGCAGCAAAAGGGCATGGCGAAAGATGTAAAGGCATACGGAGCTATGATGGTAAAGGATCATACGATGGCGGCCGACAAGTTAAAGATGATAGCCGCTTCCAAGAATATAACGCTGCCTTCGGCCATTTCTCCGGATATGCAGAAGAATCTCGACGACCTGCAGAAGAAGGAAGGTAAAGACTTCGACAAGGCATACATCGATATGATGGTCTCCGATCACAAGAAGGTGATCGGCAAATTTGAAGATGAATCCAAGAACGGTTCTGATGCTGATATCCGTGGGTTTGCCGATAGTACGCTTCATACGCTGCGTCATCACCTGGATGAGGCAGAGAAATGTAATAAGATGATGAAAAAGATGTAGTGCGCTTACGCGCGTGAGAAGAATTTTTAGTCAAATACCACCATGAACACCTTACCCAGTTGAATATACGGGCAGGAATATTTTTCCTGTCCGTTTTTTTTATTTGGTGACCGGCTATTATCCGGCAACCGACTATTCCGTTCTCAGGCTCTTTATCGGATTTGCTTTTGCGGCACGGGCGGCTCTCCAGCCAACGGTTATCATGGCGATAAAGGCTGCTGCCAATCCGGCTGCAAAGAAGATCCAAATGTTCATTTGCATCCGGTAGGCGAAACCTTCCAGCCAGCGGTGCATGGCGTACCAGGCCAGGGGGATGCTGATACCGATGGCGATGATTACCGGTTTGATCAATTCTTTTGACACCAGCAACACGATGCCTGTAACGCTTGCTCCGAGTACTTTCCGGACGCCTATTTCTTTTGTGCGTTGGCCTACGCTAAAAGTTACCAGGCCGAAGAGTCCCATACAGGCGATGAAGATGGCCAGGATGGTAAAGGTCAGCAGTAGCCTCCCCTGTTTTTTCTCTGCGGCATACTGGGCGGAAAAATTCTCATCGAGGAAATGATATTCAAAAGTAGACGTGGGGTCCCATTTCTTATACACGGCTTCGATATGCTTCAGGCCTTCTGCGATGCGGTTGCGGTTGAGCCGTACACAGAGGTTGTCTTCTTCTTTCCGAACTGGTGGCATTTGCAGCAGGAGCGGTTCGATCCTGTGCTGCAAGCTATAGATATTAAAATCTTTTACGACGCCGATAACGGTAACCTGCCTTGTGGTTTCATTGTTCAAGAGCTGCACCTTTTTGCCGATGGCGTCTGTCCAGCCGAGTTCGTGAACGAGCGTTTCGTTCACCAGTACGGAACCCAGTTTGTCGGTAGGTTGTGCTGCTTCAAAGTTTCTGCCCGCTGCCAACTGGATCTGCAGGGTAGGGATATAGTCAGCGTCGGCATAAAACGAGAGGACCTTGGTCGGTTTGAGATCGATGGCTCCATTGCGTGAGAAATTCGCCTGGATAGCGCCGATGTCATTGTTGCCGATGGGGTTACCCGCCGCGGCGGCGGATTCTATGGATGGGTCCTGTAAAAGCTGCATCTTGATATCTTCGATATGTTCGCGGACTTCCCTGTTGGAAATATGGAAAGTCAGGACCTGGTCCTTGTTGAAGCCAAGGTTTCTGTTCTGCATGTAGAGAAGCTGCAGGTAGAGTACCGAGGAGCCGGCTATGAGGAAGATCGTCACGACGAATTGGAAGGTCACGAGCGATTTCCGGAAGAGTACGGTGGAAGACAAGTCGCCTTGTTGTCCTTTCAGTGAAGGGATGGTGCGGAAGCCCGAGAGGAAGGCGGCGGGATAGGCTCCGCCGAGAAGGCCGACGATAAATGTAAATGTTATGAGTGTGAGTGTTGTTGGGACTGCGCCAAATTGCCAGAGCGTCAGATCTTTTCCGGACAGGGTATTGAAGGCGGGCGTCAGCAGGGTAGCCAGCAAAGTAGCGATGAGGGCTGCCAGCAGTGTAAACACGACGGACTCCATGAGAAAAAGTGCGGCCAGCTCTTTACGGCCCGATCCGATCACTTTTCTGACTCCTATCTCTTTCATGCGTAAGGAGGAGCGTGCCGTTGCGAGGTTGATATAATTTATGATGGCGATGAGCAGGACGAGTATGGCGATGGCGCCGAACAGATAGATATAGCGGATGTCACTGTTGCGACTGATCTCGTAGTCGAGGTTGGAATGCAGGTGAATGGAGGTCAGCGGCTGCAGGTCCATGCGGTATTGGGCTCCCTGGCCCATGGGATCTTTCAGGTGACGATCGTAGAAGCCTGGCAGGCGGGCTTCGAGGCTTTTGACATTAGCGTCCTTACGGAGCAGGACATACGTATAGAGATAAGAGTTGAGTGAGTTGCCTGTGGTTGGCGCCATTGCAAGAAGGGCGCTGAAATTGAGATGTGAGCTAGCCGGTTGATCTTCCATTACACCTGTTACGAGGCAAGGGCCACCGTTCTGGAATATGATGGTCTTGTTGAGTGCGTCTTCAGCCTTGCCGAAGAGTTTTTCCGCGAGGCTGCGGGTAAGGACGATGGAATTTGGCGCTTGGAGGGCGTTGGTGGCGTCACCATAGAGGAAAGGGAAGCGGAAGATCGATAGCAATGAATTATCTACGACGAGGATGTCATCGCGTTTGATCTTTTTATCGCCATAAACGAGGGTTCCTCCGCCTTCTGCGTCGATGCGGGCTGAGGCTTCTATTTCCGGGTATTCGGTCTTAAGCGTTGGTGCGAAGAATGCGGGTGTTTGTGCGAGACGGAAGTTGCCGCCTGTCCATTCACCGGAGTGGACGACACGATAGATGCGGTTGGAATTGACCGACTGATGATCGTAACTGAGCTCGTCGGAGATATATAATGCCATCAGCCAGAACACGGACAGGCCAACGGCGAGGCCGATGATGTTGATTGCTGAGTAGACTTTGTTTTTGCGCAGGTTGCGCCAGGCGACGCGGAAATAACTCTTTATCATGACAATTGACTTGCTCATTTTATGCCATTATATAAATATATGGAATGCAGATGGTTGCTGCAAACGGGTCGGATGTGGGAGTTCGGTAATGGTACATGTGATGTACGGTTTTGATACAGACAACACTGTTCTCCCGATCCGTTACTCAAAACCTTTTGGATGCTGCTTGTTATAGGGTGTTGCGTCCTGGAAGGCCTTTGCGAAGGCCAGTAGTTTTGCTTCACCGTATAGCTGACCGATAAAGCTGATGCTGCCGGGTGTTCCATCGGCTTTGTAGCCGACGGGCAGGGTTATGGAAGGATGGCCGGTCAGGTTGGTTATGGCAAGTTGGTCGCCTGTTTCCGGGGGTGCGATGATGATGTCGTATTGTGCGATGAAAGGGTCGATGCGTTGCATGATGCTGGTACGCATGCGGCAAGCATTCACGTATTCCACGGCGGGGATGAAGCGGGCGGTGCGGAAGGTATTTGGCCATCGATCTTTATTTTGCTGGACCATCTGATCATCCTCGTTGCTGCGGGTCAGATGGTCGAAGGCGGCCGCGGACTCTACGCCGATAATTAATGATAGGATGTCGTTGCCTTTGAGATCATCGGGGAAGTCGATGGGTGTCAGTTTTGCGCCTAGCTTTTTTAAGAAAAACAGCGCTTGTTTTTCCGGGCTATCCTCGGGGAGAGCGTCGATGTAGTTGCGGGTATAGGCTATCTTTAATTTCGAGAGGTCGGTCTTGCCGGTGTAATTGAATGGCATGGTCCGGGAAGAGGCGTCGATGCTGTCACCGCCATGGATATATGCAAAGACATAGGCGGCGTCTTCTGCGCTGCGGCAGATAGGTCCTACTTTGTCGGAGCTCCAGCAGAGGGCCATACAGCCTGTCCGGGCTATGCTGCCGAAAGTTGGCCGCAGACCGGTTGCGCCACAGCGCATGGAGGGGTCGACGATGGAGCCATAGGTTTCGGTGCCGATGGCAAAGGGTACGAGGCCTGCGGCGGTTGCCGAAGCTGAGCCGGCGGAGCTGCCGCCCGAGCCCGTCGAGATCTTCCAGGGATTGCGGGTCAGGCCGCCAAACCAAATATCGTCCATGGCCAGTTCACCCAGGGAGAGTTTTGCAACCAGTATGGCGCCGGCTTGTGCGAGGCGGGCGGCTACGTAGGCATCCTGCTGAATGACCTGGTCTTTATAAGGCGGGGTTCCCCAGGTGGTGTGCGAGCCTTTTACGGCAAACAGATCTTTTATACCATAGGGAATACCCTGGAGAGGGCTTTTGTATATGCCTTTTGCGAAGTCGGCGTCTGCGCGGCGTGCCTGGGCAAGAGCGCTGTCTTCTGTCAGCTCGATAACGCAATGCAGGACAGGGCCGTATTTTTTTAGTCTGTTTAGAAAAAGTGTTGTCAGCTCTACGGAGCTTATCTTTTTTCTTTTGAGCAGGGAGGCCAGCTCGGGGATGGAATAAAATGCGAGGTCACCGCGATTGGCGGGCAGGCTTACTTCAGAAGGAAGGTTCCAGGAGATGGGTTTTTGGCGTGGCTCGTAGGGGGTGCCTGGGAGTAATGGGTCGAAGCCCAGGCTTAGCGGGACATCATTGTATAAATTATGCTGGTGCAGGTATTGGTATAAATGGAGGTTGTTTTCGAGGCCGCTGAGGATAGAGTCGCGTTTAGCGGGGGTGAATTGGAGGTCGAAGAGTTTTTCGGCTGCGATGAGGTTGGGGAGGAGGGTTGTGTCCTGGGCGGCGGCGGGCGGGGCGGAAGCGGTTTGTGCAGAGTCCCGGGTCGGGGTAGCCGATTGGGCTGTGGCGGCGGCGGTTAGGAGGGTAAGCAGGAGGGTAGGGAGAGCTTTTTTTATGCGCATGGTGATTTTAGCGTTTTGGTGGTTCAAATTAATGAAAAAAGACATCCGGCATGACTAATAAAATCCAAAGTTCCTTGTAACATTCTTATTTTCCTCCCGTCATCTTCATAGTAATGTCAGTAGAAGCCTTTAAAAAACACATTTTGCCCATGAAGGACAAGCTATTCCGGTTTGCCTTCCGCCTGTTACAAAATGTGCAGGAGGCTGAGGATGCCGTTCAGGATGTGATGGCGGGGATCTGGGCAAAGCGGGACCAATGGGGGGAATGGAAAAGCATAGAGGCCTACTGTATGACAGCGACGCGGAATAATTGTCTGGACAGGATGAGGAAGCGCCGTATTCTGGCGGTGCAGGAAGAAAAAGCGGGGCAGGTCAGCAGTCCTGAAAGGGACCCATATGAAAAGATGATGGACAAACAAATGATACAACGGATCCGGCAGTGTATGGATGTCCTTCCGGAGAATCAGCAGCAGGTTGTCCGGCTGCGGGAGATGGAAGGGTTTAGCTACAATGAGATAGCGGAGGTGCTGGATATGACCCTTGACCAGGTGAAGATCAACCTGTTCCGGGGGAGGAATGCCATTAAGAAACTGATCACTCAAACGGAGGGGATATGAATGAGATAAGAAGACTTTTGGAGAAGTATTTTTTGGCGGAGACGACGCTGGAGGAAGAGAAGGTGCTTGCGGATTATTTCCGGGCAGGGGAGGTTGATGCGGAGTTCTTGCAGTATGCTCCTTTCTTTGAATATATGGAGGAGGAAAAGAGGGTCTTGCCCGGGGAGGATCTTGAAGAGAGGATATTGGCGAGGATCGGGTTGGCGGCGCCGGTGCGAAGGATAAAGTTTGGTTATGCGGCTGCGGCGGCGGTGCTGCTTTGTGTATGTAGTCTTTTTCTTGTCGTGCGGTTATCCCAGGATCGGGTAGATGGAGTGAAGGTGGCTGCGTCCGGTGGGGTAGGGACGCCGGGTAAAGGGGGTGCGCCGGGCGGGGTGGTAACCGCGACGATAAAAGATACGTATGACGATCCGGAAAAGGCTTTGGCAGCGGTGAGGCAGGCGTTGCTGGTTGCATCGGTGCATATGAACGAAGGGAAAAATATTACACAAAAAAATATGTACCGTCTTAATAATAGCTGGCAGGCGGCGACGGGTAATTAAAACAAGAAATATGAACCGATCAAAATGGATATTCTTTTTTCCGCTGTTGTTGCTGGGCACAGGGGTCTTTGCCCAGGACGACGCGATAGGGAAATTCTTTAGCAAGTATGTCGAGGATAGTCGCTTTACGGTCGTCTCTATAAGTCCGAAGATGTTTCGTCTTATGTCGAAGGTCAACTGGGATACGATTCCTTCCGATCTTAAACAAACGGTCAGCCAATTGACCAGCCTGCGGATACTTTCCACGGAAACTACTCCGGGCGCTTTTTACAAAGAGGCGATGGCCCGGATCGACCGGAAGGAGTACGAGGAATTGATCACGGTCCGCAGCGATAAGGACAACGTCCGATTTATGGTAAAAGAGCAGGGTGATGTGATTCACGAACTGTTGATGATAGCGGTCGATAAGGATGGTTTTACGATGATGAGCTTTGTAGGGAATATCGACCTGGACAAGCTTTCGCGGTTGTCCTCCGACATGGGGATAAAAGGAATGGAAAATTTAAAAAATATAAAACGTAAATAAGATGAAGACAATAATGACTTTTCCTTTGCTGATGCTGCTGGTTTCTTTTTCGGCCTGTGCGCAGACCTCTCATGTGGATCAATTTTATCAGAAATACCAGGACGCGAAAAAGGATAAGGATGGTATCGAAGGTAGTGGCTGGCAATTTAATTTTACAAGTTCAGGGTCATCCAAGTCGACTGATGAGTGGTTCAGCAAAGTGAGCTTTTTGCATTGTTTGTCTATCGATGCAGCACAGGAGCAGGAATGGTCTGATCTCAACCGGTCGATCAGCAAGGACAATTTTGAAGAATGGTTCTCTGTCCGTCATGGCAAGGGAAGGTTTCAGATGCTGACCAGTGACGGTAAGGGAGGGGTTGAGGATGTGGTTTGTATTATTGTGGGGAAAGAGGGGAATGGATTGTTCTTTCATATGAGAGGGCGTTTTAGTGCAGCGGACAAGGACCGTATAAAGGCAGCTTTCCAGGATACCCGAACAGAGTGAAGGGTACGAGCGAGAAGGAGCGAGGGACGACGCTCCGCCGAAGCTCTGAGGCGACGGTGGCGAGTAGTGAGGTGTTGGTGGCAACTGATAATGATGTTGCCTGAGAAAGGTAGAAATCGGACTACGTACACCTACTTTGACTATTGTCAAAAATTATTAAGCTTAGGTGTTTTTGCTTATTGCGCCCCCGTTGTTTTATAAAGAAATCCCTATATCTTGTCATTCAGTAGCCGATCTGGCTAAGGCCCTCCTGTAGCATTCCTGACTGACTGTCTCGCTCTAATTCAATAACTTAATGACAAGAAATTTATGATCAGGATTCTATTAGCTGATGATTTTACTATTATCAGAAAGGGCGTGAGGCAAATACTAAGCCAGGCATATCCCAATGCGGAGATCGAAGAGATTGAAGAGGGCGAGGAGTGGACCGAAAAATTAAACCGCAGCCCATGGGATATGATCATCTCAGATTTGCCGAGGGCTGATAAGGGTGGGTGGAATGCTTTACAACAGATAAAACAAGATTTTCCGGGTCTCCCGGTGTTGATACTGAGCCTTTATACCAAGGAGCATTATGCGCTTGGGGCCTTGCAGGCCGGTGCGTCGGGGTATTTGGGCAAGGATGCGGCTCCTGATGAATTGCTTTGGGCAGTGCGCCAGATATTGTCGGGGAAGAAGTATTTGGCGATACCGTCGACGGAGAATTGAAGGAGAAGTAGTTAGTTAAGAAAAATCCCCTAATTTTAAGGAGGCCCGCGGATAAAGGCTGGCCTACGCCATCATGAGAAAGCTATCGCTCCGTAATGACTCCCGTCGTAATTTTTTAAAGAAAGGAATGCTGGCTGCTGCCGGTTTTTATATTCTACCCCGGCATGTGCTTGGGGGGAAGGGCTATACTGCTCCGAGTGATAAGGTCAATGTCGGGGCCATTGGCATCGGCGGAAAAGGGGAGGTGGACGTCAATTTCCTTTATGGTACCGGCAAGGCTGAATTCCCAGTCCTTTGCGATGTAGATGATCGCCGCGCTGCCAACATCCGCAAGAAATTTCCTTCAGCTAAATATTATAAAGACTATCGGGTGATGCTCGATAAGGAGCACAAACACCTCGATGCCATTACAATAGCCACTCCTGATCACATGCATGCCGTCATTGGCATGGCAGCCATGCAACTGGGTAAGCACGTCTATATTCAAAAGCCCCTTGCACATGATATCTATGAGACCCGTATGCTGACCCAGGGGGCGGCCCGCTACAAGGTGGTGTCGCAGATGGGTAACCAGGGCTCTTCCGGGGATGGCGTCCGGCAACTGGTGGACTGGTACCGGGCCGGTGTCGTGGGTGACATTACCGAAGTCTTTTGTTTTACCAACCGGCCGGTATGGCCCCAGGGCATTCAGTGGCCGGATAAAAAGGCCGATGAATGGGCGGAACTGGATTGGAATCTCTGGCTGGGTACGGCTCCTTACAGGGATTATGTAGATAATCTTGTGCCCTTCAACTGGCGCGGCTGGTGGGATTATGGTACCGGCGCGCTGGGCGATATGGGCTGTCATATCATCGCTCCGGCCTTCCAGGTACTGGAGCTGGGTTATCCTACCGAGGCGGAATGCAGCGTCGGAAGCGTTTATGTGGGCGAGTTCAAGCAGGGATATTTCCCGGACAGCTGTCCGCCTTCTTCTCATATCACGCTGAAATTCAAAGGCGCTGCCGGCAAGCCTGATATCAAGCTGCATTGGATGGATGGCGGGGTACAGCCGGAACGACCAGAGGAATTGGGGCCACAGGAAGTCTTTGGCGACGGGGACAACGCAACCTATTTTATCGGGACGAAGGGGAAGATGATGTGTGCGACCTATGGGCAGGACCCGAAGCTGCTGCCGACATCGCGTACGGCTGTTGTGCCTCAGACGATTGCCCGGGTGCCGGGGGGTGATGTCACCGGGCACTACAATGCGTGGCTGGAAGCCTGTATGGCGGGTTATGGCAGTGATAAAGAAAAGAATCTCAGCGCTAATTTTAAAGTGGCGGGCCCGCTGACGGAGACTGTGCTGATGGGGAATCTTGCCATTCGCAGTTATGATATAAGGAAGGTGCGGGCGGATGGTGGGTTTGATCATCCGGGCCGTCATATCAAGCTGCTTTGGGATGGGGCGAATATGAAGATCACGAATTTTGAGGATGCCAATCAGTTTGTCAAACGCAGTTATAGGGAGGGGTGGAGTTTGGGGGTTTAGACCACTGCAACAAATATTTTTCCGACGCATACGAACTCTTCTGCGTGGGTCCGGATATATTTACGGACTTCCGGGCAGGTAGCGACAATTTTTAAATGATTTTCCCGCGCAAAGGTTACTGCATGGCCTATGAGCAGGTCCTTTAGCTCATCCGGCAGGTTGGAATGATGAAAGACTATCGTTCCGGCGGCGGTGGAATATTCTATGCAGGCATTGACGCAACAGCTGCTGAATTCAAACCGGTTTTCCTTTTTATTATTGAAGATGAGTAGTTCCAATGGTGTAATCTATTATACCGACGGCCAAAATTACGGAAGGGCTATGTGGCTGGCAATAGACATATCATCCAAAGAGTTGTATGGATCATGGGGGTGGTGGGATATGTATGGATCATGGGGTAGTGTCGGGACCCGGGCTGATGGCGGTCCATCCTCCGTCTACGATGAGCGTTTGTCCCGTGATGTGTCGTGCTTCAGGGGATACGAGGAATAATACTGCATTTGCGATGTCCTGTACTGTTGCGGGTCTGCCCATTGGGGTGAGGGTCGACCAGGTCTTTTCGTAGGACGGGTCACCGGTAGTACGTTCGGTCATGGTTGCACCTGGCGCTACGGTATTCACGGTGATGCCATATGGGGAGAGGTCGATGACGAGGGAGCGTGCCAGCATTTCCAGGGCTGCCTTGCTCATGCCATAGGCTGCGAGGTCTTTATGTGCCTGATGGCCTGTTACGGAAGAAGTAAAGAGAATGCTGCCGCCCTGTCCCTGGTCGCGCATTTGTTGGGCTGCGGCCTGTGCGAGGAAGAAGGTTCCGCCCAGGTTGAGCTGCATTACCCGGAAAAAGGACTCGGGTGGGTAGGTGAAGAAATCTCCGAATAAGGTTAGTCCGGCGTTGGCTACGACGATGTCGAGGCGGCCAAAGGTCCGGATGGTGGTGTCGACCATGTGGCGGATGAAGGGAATGTCTGCGGCGTCGCCGGGGATGGGCAGGCAATTGGGCCCCAGGGAGGAAGCCGCGCGTTTTGCCAGTTGGGGGTCGCTATCATTAAGTACGACGCTTGCTCCGTAAGCGATGAGTTGTTGGCAGATGGCGAATCCGATGCCCTGACCGGCGCCAGTGACGATGGCGACTTTTCCTTGCCAGTTTGTAGTCATATGTTAGGTTTCCTGTTCAAAATAGATCTTATAATAGTGCTTTTGCAGCGCATCGTCATAACCTTTTTCGATCAGCTGCCGGTCTCCATGAATATAGATATGAAAGTTCTTGTCCAGCTTGATGACGCTTTTGAATACGCGCGCCTGTTTCTTTACAGCCTGTGGGGAGATCTCAAACTGGTTGAGCTGGTCCAGCTCATTTGTCTTCCGGTAATTTTCGTCGTATTTGCGAAAGGAATTTATAATGTCTTCGTGATGCAGGACCTCTTCTTCAAACTCGGATTTATTGAAATTACCGTGTGTCTTGAAATACTCCATGCTCCGGTTCAGAATGTCGATCTGCTCCGTCTTTGACACTTCAAACTCATCGGGCATATGCTGGGTAACGTAATTCTTGGTCATCGACAAAAAGCCATGGGTCTGGAGGAACTCATTTTGCCGGATCATCACGCTCAGGAATTTGTCCTTCCAATATAAGGCTTCCTCGCCTTTGCCGTTGGCATCAAAGATCATCAGCTCGTAACCCTCCTGTTCTTCCTGATTAACGATGAGGCAGCCTTTGTCGAGGCGGGATAACTCTACTCCTTCTTTCAGCTGCAGGTCCAGATCGTCCATGCTGGGGATGAGGTCGGCGAAGAGGGTTTTGGTCTCGGCTTTAAAAAGGCCGATGGCGTTGACGGATCTATCGTCTACCAGGATATTGCTAAAGAGTGTGACATAGATCTCTCCGGGTTTTATTTTAGGGTGGACGGAGACTTCGAAGAGGTGTGCGGCTATCTTCAGGGAAAGTTCATAAAACTCCGCTGGCTCCGTGAAGATGCGTTGCACGAAATTATAGACCTCGTTAAATTCAAGGGAGGAGGCGTGATGGAAGGCGTAACGCTCGTGACAGTTGGTAAACTTCTGCAAGAGGGATTCCCGCATTTTTTCCCGGATGTCATCGTCAGGGACCTGTTCCTGTTTGGATACCAATAATGCTCCACCATTCTGTTTGTTACCGGTATAATGAACAGTAAGTCTGTCTAAAGAGGCTTCTGTAAAGATCATGGGAAAAAACGTAAAGATACTTATATTGCCTACATGAAATTGAAGTGGGACAGATCGTTTTTAATTACCCTCGTGTATAGCTTGTTCTCCGTCTTATATACTGGCTATATTATTACGCATCCCGGTATAATACGTGGTGTCGATGATGTGGTCATTTACCCGCGATGGGGATATTTGCTGGGGTTCCTGTTTGTCGGGAATTATCTGTATTTCATCCTGCAGGGGTTGGTGCTCCGGTCTAAGAATTGGGGTATCCTGCTCTTAATAACCCCGGGTCTGTTTGTGGCCAACTTTATCACCGGATATCTCCTGGTTGGGCTGGTCCGGCTGGGAGGAGGAAGCCTGCTTGACCAGGATGGTCCGGATATGGTATTGACAACGGGGTTGTTGCTTATTGGCACGTATTTTAGCCTGCGTCTTATCCGTCCGGGGGGCCGAAAGATAAAACGGGCGGGAAAAAAGCGATAAGTTCTTGGAATAATCAAAAGGCTTACAGGTAGGCTATATAGGACAATTATGTTGATTGTCAAGTCTATATGTAATTCTATATTTTCCTATAGAAAAATTATTACAACGACTTATACAATAAAATAGGTTTTAAAGCCTTTATTAAAGGTTAGTAGTAAGAAATCCAATAACTATTTAGAAGACCCGATTTAAAACCCAATTATTTATGAAACACAAACCTTA
>Ga0193716_1000278_pt1 | contig 31883 bp, 24 predicted proteins | sample U2c1metaG_FD_145901 | JGI IMG/M metagenome (GOLD analysis project Ga0193716, IMG submission 145901) | Soil microbial communities from a riparian zone of the East river system, Colorado, United States - U2c1 | ecosystem: Environmental > Terrestrial > Soil > Riparian zone | place: USA: East River...
AATCAGCCGAACCAACAGCAATCCTCACCCAGTCAACCCGCTCAGCCGGCTCTGCAACGCCCGATGACTGGCCGACCGATGAATGCTATGCCCGGCGGGCGCCCCTTTAACCAGCAACAGGCCAACCCCAACCAGCCGAGACCGGTAGTAAATCCGCCCAGACCCGAGCAAAAACCGGTTACTCCACCGCCACCACCCAAAAAAGATGACCCGAGCAGACCGGGTCGACCTTAAAAATAAATGCTCAATGGCCCGTCAGGCCCAGCGTCCCGAAAAATATCGGGACGCTTTTTTTGTCCGGCCATTTTTTCCCCAACCGATGTTTTTCTGCAAGATCCGCCCGCAACGGGCCTTTGGCCTTATAGTCAGCGGCCTGCCGGGGCCGCATCGATGACATCAGCCGATGGACCTGCCTGCTTCAAAAGCACTGCCGATGGGCTTTCGGCCTTTCAAAAAGGCTGCGGGAGCACCCAAATACGAAGCTAAACCGCATTCTGTGGTTTGCTTATCCCCACAAAATATTTGCGCTTAAATCTTTGTGCACAACTGGTGTGAATTTAAACATGGAAATAGCTGAAAACTTTTTTAAATTGTGGATAGTTCCTGAGGTGATGTGCATAATCCCTTTAACCCTGTGGATAACCGTGTGCATTTCTAAAGGAAAAATATAGAAAAAGAAAAATTTTTTTCGACGGCTCTTACGGTTCTATATTCGCCCTCCTGACTCAAAGGGATAACATTCTGTTCATGTTGCCGTAACAATTCCTTAACGACAATAAGGTCGAACACTACCCAATGAGCCTGGACCTGGCAACAGGTCAATAGAGGCTGGACACCCTATTTCTTTACTTTTATCTGGATGGTTTCGTATGGATCTCACTAACCTTAATCTGAATAAGGACCGCAACAAAATGAGGCGTAAGCCCGCTGTGGACCTCAGCACCATGGTATATGGTAAAATCCCTCCCCAGGCCAAAGAGCTGGAAGAGGCCGTACTCGGCGCTATTATGTTGGAAAAGAGCGCTTTCGACACAGTAGTAGAGATCCTGAAACCGGAATGTTTTTACCTGGAGGGGCACCAGCGGATATATCGCACGATGCAAAGCCTGGCGCAGAAAAGCCAGCCTATTGATATTCTCACCGTCGTCGAAGAGCTGAAGATGAGGCAGGAGCTTGAAATGGTCGGTGGTCCCTATGCTGTGACCAAGCTGACGAATTCAGTTGTCTCTTCCGCCAACATCGAAACCCATGCCCGTATCATCCTGCAAAAATTTATTCAGCGTGAACTGATCCGTATCAGCGGAGAGATCATTGGGGATGCTTATGAGGACAGCACAGACGTATTCGACCTGCTCGACGATGCGGAAAGCAAGCTCTTCGAGATCACCAACAATCACCTTCGGAAGAACTTCGACAGCATCGACAGCATCCTGGTAAAGACCATTCAGCGTATAGAAGACCTGCGTCACAAACAGGATGAGATCACGGGCGTACCCAGCGGATTCCCATCTTTGGATAAGATCACTTATGGCTGGCAGCCGACCGACCTGATCATCCTGGCAGCCCGTCCCGCTGTGGGTAAAACGGCCTTTGCCCTTAACCTGGCCCGTAATGCGGCCCTTCATCCGACCAAGCCTACTGGTGTCGCCTTCTTCAGTTTGGAAATGGGTTCGGCGCAGCTGGTACAACGTATCCTCAGCGCCGAGGCGGAGATCTTCATGGAAAAGATAGCCCGTGGCCGGCTGGAAGAACATGAAATGAAACAGCTCTACAAGAAGGGCATCGACAGGCTCGCCAAAGCGCCTATCTTTATCGACGATACCCCCGCACTGAATATCTTCGAGCTGCGCGCCAAATGCCGCCGTCTGAAAAACAAACACAATATCGGCTTTATCATCATCGACTACCTGCAGCTGATGAGTGGCTCCAATGACAACAAAGGCGGCAACCGCGAACAGGAGATCAGCCAGATCTCCCGCGCCCTGAAAGGCCTGGCCAAAGAGCTTCAGGTGCCTATCATCGCCCTTTCTCAATTGAGCCGTGCCGTGGAATCGCGCAAAGAAGGCGAGAAGATTCCCCAGCTAAGCGATCTGCGTGAATCCGGTGCCATCGAGCAGGATGCCGACATGGTCATGTTTCTTTATCGCCCTGAATACTATGGCATCACCGCCAATGAAATGGGCGAAAGCAATAAAGGAGAGACCCATGTGAAAATAGCCAAACACCGTAACGGTTCACTGGATACGGTTAAACTTCGCGCTCTTTTGCATATCCAAAAGTTCACTGAATACGGAGAGGATGATTTCGGCGGCATAGGATTGCCTTCCGGCGGCAGTTGGAAACCCGTTCAGGACGACGGTGGAGTCGATGGTGGAGCCCGTCTCTATATTCAGGCCGGCAGCCGGATGAAGGACCTGCCCATGGACGACGACGAAGCGCCTTTTTAACACAGTCTGAGGTTCGCTAATACATATAACAGTAAGCTCCTGAACGGGAGCTTTTGTTTTTTGCCCATGCCTAAACCCTTCAATTAGCCTTCCTTTTTCTTTGTTCACCGGGCCATATCGGCAATTCACCCGCTCTTCAATTTATTTTTTCCCCGCTAAACGTCTTGCCGGATTTTTGTTCAAACCTCCCATGAAAATTAACATCCTATACTACCGCACAGGCATTTTTGTTGCCATCCTATCCTCGATTGCATGTCACAAAGACAACGGACATAACAATCCTGTAGTCCCGAAGGATACACTTACGCAAGATACCTATACGATCATCTCCGGCGGGAATTCCCCCGCAGCGACGATCCTTGCTTCCCCCTTTTCTTCCGCCGCCACACCTTTTGTCGATTACCCGGGCTTGTTGCTGGTCATGGACCAGGATGGAAATGTGCTTAAGAAAAAGACCACGGATGAAATGGCTTCCTGTTTCGAACGATGGACGATCAATGGGCAAACCCGCTACAGCTACTTCCTAAATGATATAAGCGTATATCGCGCACCCGGCACTGATAATTTTGCAGGTTCTGCGGTCATCGCAGACAGCAACTTACAGGAGATCAAACGGATTCATTTCGTTCCCGCCGGTACAGGCCCGTTTAACCCCGGACAGGATCTGGACCTGCATGATTTCATCCTGCTTTCCGACGATCACTACATCGCAATGACATATTATCCGAAACATGTCAGCAATATCCCGGCTTATCTCGGCCCTTCGCCAAATGCTGTGGTACAGGTGCCTCTGATAGAAGAAGTAAATAACGGCTCGGTGATCTGGCAATGGGATCCCAGTTCGGATACTTCATTTTATGCCAACAGCGTGGAAGGAAATAATTACGCGGATTCTACCGCTGCACAGGATTACATGCATATGAACGCTATGTATATCGATTCCGCCGATAACAATATCGTCTGCTCTTTCCGTAACCAAAACCAAATTCTTAAGATCAATAGGTCGACGGGAGCCATTCTTTGGCGATTGGGTGGGAAGAACAGTGATTTTCCCTTGTATTCGGATCAGGTATTTTTGCGCCAGCATGACCCAAGCCTGACCGATAACAATCAGACTTTATTGATATTCGATAATGGAGAAGCGACTTTACGACCCGAATCAAGGATTCTCGAATTCAAATTGGACGAAAAGAATAAGAAAGTAATTTCTTTTAAGTCGTTTACTATCCCTGAACCTTTCACTTACTTTATGGGCTCAGTTCAAAAAAATGGCGATGAATATTTTATTGGGGGTGGTACAGCAAATTATATCCTTGAAATAAATTATGTCACCGGTGAAAAGATAAAGGAATTTGAGGGAGGCAGCTATTCCACGTACAGGGCATATAATTTTCCGAATATCTCCCGGTGACCCCGCACAATTACCTATTTTTGATGGTAATTTTATGTTGCCCTTCTTTTATATTTCTATCTTCCATAACGACGTGCAAGAGATTACTCTAGATGAGGATACCTCAAAACACATCGTCCAGGTCCTGCGAATGCAGTCCGGCGAAGCCCTTCAGCTCACCGATGGGAAGGGCGCCTTGCTGACGGCCGTTATTGTCGAGGATCATAAAAAGAAATGCCGTGTTCGTTTGCAATCCGCCATCTTCCAGCCACCGCCTAAGAGAAATGTCGTTGTCGCTATCTCCCTTTTAAAAAATGCATCCCGCTTCGAATGGTTCCTCGAAAAAGCCACCGAGATTGGCGTCAGCAGCATTATCCCGCTGCTTTGCGAGCGAACTGAAAAACAACATGCGCGCACCGACAGGCTGCGAAATATACTTGTCAGCGCCATGTTACAATCCCAGCAAACCTGGTTGCCCGATCTCCTGGACCCGATGTCTTTTGCCGATCTACTTTCCAATCCTCGTGCGGAGGCGCGCTTTATCGCTCATTGCCTGGAAGAGCCTCAGCCTACCATTGCACTTGCTGACCGGCGCCAGTACACGCCGAACCCGGCACTCGCCAAAACTGCCCCTGCATCAGTTGCCCCGGCATCAGCTGCCCAGCAGGCGGTCCCCTCCCAACTCATCCTGATAGGACCCGAGGGTGATTTTTCACCAAAAGAAATAGAATCAGCGCTAAAGGAAGGATTTTTGCCGGTCACGCTCGGCGACAACCGCCTGCGGACCGAAACTGCCGGAGTAGTGGCAGCAACACTGCTTTGTATCGGGTAGCCCTCGCCGCTTGTCACTTCATCACAGTCCCATCATGGTCTGCCCCCCTTTCTAGTGCCAGGCGGATCATTGCCGGCCACCTATTTCTTATACTTCCAATTCCTGGACTTCCCCTCCACCAGCCATTCCAGGGTCGTGGCTATCCGCTTGTCTCTTGTCTCCTCCGTCTTTGCCTCGCTGATCCATTCGATGTATTCCCGCCGGTGGCTTGGGGCAAAGGCCTCAAATACGGTCTGGGCCTTCTTGTTCTTTTTCAGTGCCGCTGTCAGCGCCGGGGGCATGGGCAATTCGGCTTTTGGCTCTTTTTTCGCTCTTGCCGGGATATTCTTTCCATCTTTGATAAGCTGAGCCGCCTCCTTTATATAGGCAATCATTATTTTGTCTGCCGGAAGGTCTTTTAGCGAAGTGATCCGGTCGAAGTGTCCCATCGCGTTCCTATCCTTTATCTGTAAGACCCCTTCCTTGTCTTTTAGCTGGGAAGCGTTCCAGAAGCCAAAAGAACAATGCTCCTTGAAGGCCGCCATATTACACAGAATCGTACCATTGTATTCGAAGAAAGGCATGCTCCATTTAACCGCTTCGGTCGCATCGGGACATGCTTTGTGAACTAATTTGCGGATATGCTCGAGGATGGGTCTGGCAAACTCGGCAGACTTTGCGATGTACGCGTCGATGCGGATGCTATCCTTGGTGGTGGTGGCCATAAAAAGAAAATTAGTAGCCTAATATAAAAAAAATCCGTTAATCTCCGGACTTCTTCTTTGCCTTTGTATTCAGCAATTCCACCCCGAAGGCAAACGCCATCGAGAAATAAATATATCCCTTCTCGATATGGCTATGATGGATCGGCTCCAGCCCTTCAAAGAAGAGGCTGAACCCCACCATCAGCAGGAAGGAAAGAGCCAGCATCTTCAGGGTAGGACGTTTGTCAATATAATTTGCGATCTTCTGCGAGAAAAAGAACATGATGATCATGGCAATGATAACCGCAGTGATCATTACTGCCACTTGCCTGGCCAGGCCAACCGCCGTGATGACGCTGTCTAGGGAGAAAACAGTATCCACCAGCACGATCTGGCTTACAATGGCAGCAAAAGAAGATGCCTTACTCCCGCTTACTATTTTGCCCTCCGCACTCTCACCATCCAGCTTCTCATGGATCTCCTTCACCGTTTTGTAAAGTAGAAATAAGCCACCCGCCAGCATGATCAGGTTGCGCAGGGTAAAGGCATAGCCAAATACCGAAAAGAGCTCCCGATTCCCATTCGTAACCAGCCAGCCGAGACCAAATAATAATAAGGAGCGGATCAGGATCCCCGCGGTCATCCAGATGCGACGGGCCCGCAATTGTTCAGCCGGCTGTAGCCGGCCGATAAGAATGGATACAAAGATCACATTATCAATACCCAATACGATTTCCAGGAGAGTCAGCGTAAACAGACTGATCAGGGAAGCTACGGAGAAAAGAGAGGTCATAGTTGTCAGTTAAGCGCCACAAAAATAAGGTTCTAATGCAAATATGCTGAATTACCTGCTTATTTGTTAATGTATTGCAAACCGGTTGTTAATTTTTCGCGAGTTTCGTTTAGGATAATTACTTTCGGGATACATCTATCATCCCTACACGAAGACTGCGACCCGACCTATCTGAACTGCAATTCCCCTTTTATCATTAAATAACCTTTTAGACCTATGTCCCTCTTTTACCCACTTGCGGCTCCTCATTGGCGACGCTCTTCAGTCTATTATCCTCTTTTGACAATTTTATTAAGATCCATCAATTTAAGATCGTTTAGTCTCCCACTGAATAATTCCTAAATACAGTCTATATGCTGCAAAGAGCTGTCCTTTGCCTGCTGGCTTTGCTAGCAGGAGGGCTAATGATTTGTCATGCTCAATCCCCTGATTCTTTAAGCGACAAGGTATTGAGTTTTCCATCGAAACTTTTTAGTCGGATCCAGAGGAGAACGGCGGATATTAACCAGCAGCTGAATAGTCAGACAGAAAAATACCTGGAAAAAATGGCCAAACAGGAAGCGCGCCTGAAAAAGAAGCTCAGCAAGACCGATTCGGTGGGGGCGGCCCGTTTATTCGCCAACTCCGACCAGCAATATGCGTCGATGCTGCAAAAATTCAGGAGCGATACCGCGATAGGAAAAAATTTGCCTCTGAGCGGAACGTACCAGCCCTATGCAGATTCGCTGGGGACGGCGCTGCGTTTCCTCAAGCAAAACCCACAGATGCTGAGCACGGCAGGTAAGGACGCAAGCCTGGTGCAGGGGGCCTCTTCACAGATGCAGCAGCTGCAAGCAAAGATGCAGGGCTCCGCGGAGGTGCAGGCATTCGTGCAGCAACGAAAGGATATGATCAGTCAGTACCTGAGTCAATCAAGCCATCTTCCGGCAGGATTGGATAAACAATACCAGGCACTTAACACAAGCATGTACTATTATGCACAGCAGGCGCAACAGTATAAGGATATGCTCAATAATCCGGATGCAATGGAAAAGAAAGCCTTGTCCCTTCTAAGCCAAACCGGCGCCTTCCAGAATTTTATGAAGACAAATTCCCAGCTGGCCGGCCTTCTCGGTCTGCCCGGAAATGCTTCGAATCCGGCGACGCCCCAGGCAGCATTAGCAGGACTGGCCACACATGACCAGATGCAGCAGATCGTCCAGGGACAGATTGCTCCGGGTGGAGAGAGTGGCGCGTCTGCTCTGGGCTCTAACGTAGAATCGGCACAGTCCCAGCTAAGCAGCCTGAAAGACAAGCTGAGTAAATACGGTGCCGGCGGGGAGAATATCGAGTCTCCGAATTTTAGTCCTAACGATCAAAAGACCAAATCCCTGCTTGGCAGACTTGAATATGGGGTCAACCTGCAAACAAGCCGCACGAATTATAACTTTCCGACGGTAACTGATTTTGCGCTTACAATAGGTTACCGTCGGGGAAAAGGGAATTCGGTTGGGGTCGGCGCCTCGTATAAGTTAGGCTGGGGCAGCGGTATCGGTCATATTGCTATCACGAGCCAGGGCGTAGGCCTGCGTTCGTACCTTAATCTTAAGGTCAAAGGCACCTGGTCGGCCACCGGTGGTTTCGAGTACAATTATGAGACACCGTTCTCATCGGTTAAACAGATCGACAATCTCGACTGGTGGACAAAAAGCGGGCTCATCGGGATCTCAAAAACGGTCTCTTTAAAAAGCCGGTTTCTTAAAAATACAAGCCTGCAGTTACTTTGGGATTTCCTAAGCTACCAGCAGGTACCAAAAACACAACCTATCCTCTTTCGTGTAGGATACGGATTTTAAATAATTCGAAACTCAATCTATGCGCTTCCCTTTTCCCTATCACCGCTTCCTGATCTTATCCGTGATGACGCTCTCCTGGGCATTGACCGCAAGGTCTCAATCTGATGACTATTCGATGCAATACAGCAAATCTTCCTTACCCAGCGGTACGACGAGCTTTCTAAATGCAGGTGCAAACGTTTCTCCCAGTCTATACACCGGAGGATTGGTGTTATCCTTGCCTATCTATACGCTGAAAAGCTCCGACCTACAAATACCGATCTCGATTGTCTACACCGCTGCCAATGGCGTTAGACCATCCGACCCCAATACGGTCGTAGGTATGGACTGGATGCTCATGGCAGGAGGCAGCATTTCCCGGACGGTAAGAGGTTTGCCTGATGAATCGTCTTACGGATACATTGGCACCCATCTTGAAGGAGTGACTGTTGTAGGCGATTTCAATAGCCCTAATACCACGACAACCCAGAATTTCAACTATCGCTATCGCGTGGGTCAGCCTCCCCTTGACGGAGAGCCTGACATCTTCGCTATATCCACCCCTTACTTTAATATACAATTCACGCTCGATCAGAATGGAAAGCCCGTATTCTCCGGAGGAAGCAATGGCATACAGATAAGCCATTTCTTGTATAACAACTCCTTCGTCGCAGAGCAAACCGGTTTTACAGTGACTGACCCCCAGGGTACGCAATACGTTTTCGGCATGCAGCCCGAAGACAGAGAACTGACCACGACCAGCTTTTTTGGAACATCGATGCAATATATAAGTACCTGGTACCTCGAAAAGATCGTTACTCTTAACTCAAAGGACGTGATCAATTTTACCTATCAGGCGGGGCCTGATGAAACGATCTATACCTACCTGGAAAATAAATCATACACTTCGACCTTTGCGTCCGCTGGTTTTCCGAATAACGCGCCCATCAGTTATTCCGGTATAACGGCTCTGGGCTCGACCGTTAACACAATTGTTTACAATGGCCCGCGGTTTGTTAAAACAATCACAACCAAACTGGGTGAGGCGGACTTTGCCTATACTCCCATTAGTGACAGCTATAATACGTCCAACCCTCCTGCACTGACCTCTATTACAATCAAGCAGCTGGATCCCATCACCAACGCGAATAACACTTCTCTTCAGACCTACAATCTTTCCTATTCGGAAGTGTACAACTCAGTCGTTGCTCCCCCACAACCTCCGCTTTTTGATCCCAGGTTGTATTGGATCTACTACAGGAGAATACTAAATACCATTACCACAACCGGCAACACGTCTGCCACCTCCGCCCCGTTGACCTTATATAATCTTAAGTATTACCAGGGTCAGGAGCTGGCGAACAGAGCCACCCCGCAATACTGCGACTTCTGGGGATATCAGAACAATGTCAACCCCATTTACGTCGATATCGACAACGACGATCAGAATTATTTTACCGACCCGGATGGTACCCGGCAGCCGGCCTCCTTTGTACCCACAGGGGGGACCCAACCAGTGCCGATGGCTGCTAATTTCGCCCTGCAGGAACTGGACCAGCTCGGCGGTTCGAAAACAGTTTTCAATTATCAGCAGAATGACTATTACAATGGCTCTTCCAACGTTGCCGCTGGCGGGATGCGGGTAGGCAGTGTCGTGCGAACGCTGAATACCGGCGAAAGCCTGACCACGTCCTATTCATATTATGACGGCAACGGACGCTCCACCGGGCAGATCTGGAGCGATCTTTACAGGCATGTCCGGCTTTACACGAGTCCTCTCTGCTGTAACTTATCGACAGATGCAGTTTCTACTTCTCCATACGGCGTTTCCGACGACATGGGAGTGATGGTCGGCTACTCCTCAGTTAAGGTAACGGAGCCCAATGGTGGGTATACGATCAATAAGTTTACCAATTTCAGCGATTATCCTGACGTAATACCGAATCAGCCTTTTTTTGGTTTTCTAAATGTCAGCTCAGCTTATCAATTCTATGTCAGCGAACAACTTTCTTCCTTTTCCTATCGAAGAGGATTGTTGCAGAGCAGCACCGTCTATAAAGCAAACAATGATACGATCTCCCAGGATGTGAATTTCTACGGAACCGTCGATCCCGGATCACCCCCGCCGGTAATAAAGGGCATTGGCATCCAGGACATGACCTGGTATACAAATCAACCCGAGTATACCGGAGTAAACATCTATCATTCAAACATTGAAGACTGGCGTCTCCTGCAAACCGTTCATCGTGATTATGATCAAAAAAATCCCTTAGTTTATTTGGAAACGACCACGGCCTACAATTATGCTCCGGACAACCGCCAGGTCCGTTCCATCTCCACCACTGATTCGAAAGGTCAATCATACGTGAAGACGTTGTATTATGCGGACGATACCAATATCCCAATGGTTACAACCTCTGAGCAGACTGCAATAACCGGTCTGGTCAACGCCGGCGCCACCAATGTACTGATACACCAGACTGAAAGCAGGAACGGGACGATACATCATCTGCACAATACTTTTACTGCTGTTCCGGTGAACTCCGGCGTCAATATTTATCAAACCGCCAGCGCCAATTATTCCGGCACGACATTAATGCAGCAACAGCTGTTTTCCTATGATGCTTCATCTTCCCAGTTAACAACTTATAGCGATGCAGGCGGCAAACCCACCGCTATGAGTTATGCCTATAACCTGAGTTACCCGGCTGTTTCGGTGGTAAACGCCGTGAATACACAAACGTTGACCAATCAACCATCGAACAATGGGGGTTATGTGTTAATTGCTCCCAGCAGCAATGCACCGCAAAGCGCGACATTCACCGCTGCGCAGGGCACAATAACGGTAACTACTTCGGCGCTGGTGGAAAGCGGTGCTTATTGCTCCTTCTTCGTTACCCTTACCGGGGCATCCAGCGGCATGGTCACCGGGCAGCTTTGCGCGAGAAATGATGGCGGCACCTGTTCGTATTCGAACAGCATAGATTTTCCAAATATGCCGGCAGATACATATACACTCAACATCTCCCCGGATGAGAACACTGGAACTACAACATCGATCCCGGTGAGTTATATATATAATACTGTTTATGCTGCTGCTACAGGCTCCAGCGAGTATTTCTTTGAGGGATTTGAAGAGAATGCCGGATCGACGGTGGGCACCGCTCACTCCGGCTCCAGGTATTTGAACACCAATTATACTGCGACCTATTCCCCGCCTACCAGCAGGTCCTACGTGATACAATGGTGGGTACTGTCCAACGGGAAATGGATATTCCATCAACAGCCATATATCCAGGGGATGTTTTTATATGGCCCGGTGGATGATGTTCGCATATTCCCGTCGGATGCGCTGATGACTACTTTTACCTTCAGTCCTTTGGTAGGTAAGACATCCGAGACCGACCCCTCCGGCAAGACGACGACCTATGAATACGACGGCCTGGGCAGACTGCTGTATGTGCGGGACCAGGACGGCAATATTCTGAAACAATACGACTATCAATTCCAGGTAGGATTACAACAATAACTATAGTAATAGCTATTATATGAAAAAGAGCCTGCTTCTATTGCTTATGGCCTGCGGTCTGCTGACGACCAACATTCTCTGCGCACAGAACATTCCGTATGTCCCTCCGGCCAGTTATGGCGGTAACACTGTCAACTATGTCCGTGTCTGGCAAGCCACTGCACCGGGCCAGACCTCGACATCCTTGCAAACAGGGCCGTCCACAGATGTAAAGCAAACAACACAATACTTCGATGGATGGGGAAGACCGCTCCAGGCGGTTCTCAAACAGGGAAGTCCCCAGGGGAATGACCTGATCACAGCTCATGTATATAATCCTTTGGGCCAGGAGCAATATCTTTTTCTACCTTTTACTGCTACTGCCGCCCAGGCCGGGGATGTGACCAATGACGGCAAGTTCAAGAACGACGCCTTCATGCAGCAGGAAGTTTTTTACAGCAGTCAATTGCAAAGTCAGTCGAACGAGCTGTTCCCGAATGGACAAAACGGGGCCAACCTTGGGAGCCTTGCAAACTATACCTGGGCTTATCAGCAGACGGAATATGAAGCTTCCCCCCTGAACCGCGCCCTCAATTCTTACTTGCCGGGCGTCAACTGGACGGGAACCCAGGGCTCTGCCACGCCCCACAATACGCAAGCGCTTTCCCTCGTGAATACTCAAGTAGACAACGTGCAAATGTGGTCCATCGGCGCTGCGCAGGGAAGTCTCCCCACCAGCGGAGGGGCTTACGGTGCCGGGCAGCTCTATAAATCAGTTTCGACTGACGAAAATGGACATCAGACGATCATGTATAAGGACAAATATGGTCAATTGATATTACAGAAAGCGCAGGATGCTGCGGCTGCCGACGACGGGTCAGGAAGCGGGCATAACGGCTGGTTTTGCACGTATTATGTTTATGATGACAATGCCAATCTCCGGTTTGTTATCCCGCCTGCCGCAGTCAGCCAGATCGACGGTAGCTGGGCTGTTGGCCAGACGATGGCCGATGAACTTTGCTATCGTTTTGAATACGATGTATTGAACAGGATGATCATCAAAAAAACGCCTGGCACTCCTTCAGGCAGCGCCGGTGAAGAATGGCTGGTATATGACGTTCGCAACAGGCTTGTTATGTCGCAGGATGGCAACCTGCGTGCAGGTTTGCCTTCTCAGCCAGGGCAACCCCAATGGCTTTGTTACACGTACGATGGTTTGGACAGGCAGGTGATGACGGGAACAATTAACAGTGCTAATTCACTCGCTACCATGCAGCAGCAGGTCACCAATCAGACAGGAAGCAATAATTCAGGTACATTGTCCGGCGCTGTCCCATCCGCTGTGCAGGGCAATCTTACATTGGGCCAGCCCAACACGACGGGAACCTGGGATGCCGCTCAAAGTATAGTCCTGGATGAAGGGTTCACCAGCGCGACCACTTTCATAGCCGAGATTGTACCACAATCGCCGACACCTGTCACCAATACGGTCATAGTGAATAATAACCCCATTCCTTCCGGAGTCGCTTTTACGCCGCTAACGGCAAGCTTTTATGATAATTATAATTGGCTGTCTACCGCAGGGGTTGCCTTGTCGGCAATCCTGAATGGATCGAATATAAACGGAACCTATTTCAATACAAGCTACTATGGCGCGCCGGTTTATGCTGCACCCATCGTTCAGGGCAACCAGACCCAGGGTCTGTCCACGGGAGTAACGACCTCTATGCTCGTATCTCCTGCTCAGAATCTTTCCGCTGTGAGCATCTATGATGACAAGGGTCGCGTCATTCAGATGCAAAGTATCAATTCCAGCGGCGGGACGGATATAATCACCAATCAATACGATTGGAGCGGCAAGAACATACGGACGCTGACCGCACATGCAAAAAACGGCTCCAATCCCCAAACCCATCTTGTATCGACAGCTATGAACTACGATGCTATGGGAAGATTGCTTGGTATCACCAAGTCGGTCAGCAGCACGGAAGGGGCTGTTTCGGTAAACACGCCCGTCACTACTTTGATGACCAATCAATTCAATGAGCGGAACTCCCTGCAACAGGTAGTGCTGGGCAACAGCCTGGAAACACAACAGTTCGATTACAATGTGCAGGGCATGCCACTGGGAATGAACAGGACCTTTGCCAAGACGGCGGGTACAGGTACGAACTATTTTGGCTATGATCTTGGATACGACAATGGCAACATTGCCACGTCAGGCACCTCTATCGGAAGTTATGCGGCAACCCGTTTCGACGGCAGTATTGCCGGTACGGTATGGAAAAGCAAAGGCGATAACCAGGTCAGGAAATATGACTATGCGTATGATGCGACCAGCCGGTTAACGGGAGCAGATTTCAATCAGTTGAACGGCGTCCAGTTTAACAAAGATGCCGGCATTGACTTTAGCGTAAGTAACATGAATTATGATGCCAACGGCAACATCGACTTTATGAATCAGAACGGCTGGATACCCGGAGGATCCCAGCAGATCGACAAGCTGACCTATCATTATCTCAATGGTAATGGCAACAGCAACCGGCTGCAATATGTTGAAGATAACAGCGGGTATAACGGAGCGACCGCTTCATCCGCTTTGGGCGACTTTCATTATTCGGGGACCAAGGTAACAACAACTACGGACTACAGTTATGATAATAATGGGAATGTGAAGTCCGATGCAAATCGCGCAATATCGGGTATATTGACCTAAACCTTCCTTATCTGATAACTATCGCAGGCGGAAAAGGCACTATAGAATTCGACTACGATGCGACCGGCAATAAATTGAGGAAGATCACCACGGAAAACAATGCCTCTATCACTTACAATGGTACTGCTTATCCGACTTCCATAACCACCACCACGACGTATATAGGAGTCTTCGTATACAAAAGTGTTTCCTACAGCAATCCCGCGCTGGCTCCCCTTCAATGTACGGATAAGCTTCAATTCCTCGTCCATGAACAAGGCAGAGCACGGGCCCTATATGCAGACGCTGCCAACCCCACCACGCTTACCGGTTATGCGTTCGATTATTTCATCCGAGACAACGTAAACAACGTTCGGATGGTCTTGACGGATGAACAGTGGGTGGACACCTATCCGGCTGCCACCCTCGAGCAGTCTGCAATAGCTACAGAACAGAAATACTATTCCATGACCAACGACCTGGCTCATGTGATCGATATGACCCCGCTGTTCTGGTGGCAGGGTGTGACGGACAATACTTATGTCAATAGTAACCCTCCTTTCTCTAATCCCGGAGACAACGACGCAGGTCAGAATAGCAAGATGATGTACAAGTTGAACGGAGCGACCGGCGACCGTTTCGGTCTTGGAATTACACTAAAGGTCATGGCCGGCGACAATGTTTCCATCCTTGGAAAAAGCGTTTGGCACGGTACAGGTGCCGTACCCGGTTCTTATCCATTGACCTCGGTACTGGCTAACCTGCTGGGTGCATTCGCGGGTACGTCAGCGGTTGCGGCTACCCATCCGGGACTTACGGGAACAGCCCTGAATAGTTCGGGCGCGACGACAGGTCCGCTCTCCACACTGGTGGGCAATATACCTACCCAGCCGGATCCAACAGTAGCGCCCAAAGCCGGGATTAACTGGATATTGTTCAACGACCAGTTCGTGCCGGTAAACATGGGTACGATACCGGTCAATAGTTCGGGCGATATCCTGACGACGCATCCTCCGTTATGCCTTCCGATGGCGTGCAATGGATATCTCTATGTATTCTGCAGCAATGAGAGCGACATTGATGTTTATTTCGACAATTTACAGGTCATTCATAAGCGCGGACCAATATTGCAGGAAGATCATTATTACCCCGTTGGGCTGGAAATGGCCGGTATCAGCGATCATGCCTGGAATAAATTGACAAATGCATATAATTACCAGGATAAAGAGAAACAGGAACATGAATTCAGTGACGGAACGGGATTGGATGAATATGATTTCGGGGCGCGTTTTTATGACCACCAGCTTGGAAGATGGCAGACACACGATCCGGCCAACCAGTATGCCAGCCCTTATTTAGCGATGGGAAACAGTTGGCCGAACGGGGTCGACCCAACGGGCATGGGCTTCTGGAGAGGCTTCGAGGACCTCGGAATTATCGTTGCCAGCGCCGCCGCCGCATATTATACAGCCGGTCTGAGTTTTGATCTTGGAACACAGTTCATTGCCGCAGGGGCAGTCGCTGCCGGCGGATATTCGGCGGCTTCAATAGAAAGCTCCGGTCATTGGAACCCTGGTCAGTGGAATTCCAATGCCTGGAAGGCGGCGATAACCGGGGAGCTGATAGCCGGTTCGGCTTTTGTGGGAACAGGCGAAATAGCAGGAACGATCTCGATGGCTACAGATGCTTCCATGGGAGAGCAGATTGCCACCGGTATTGCAACGGGAGTTGGTCAGCAGATCTTTTCGAACGAGGTATCCGGTCTGGCAAGCAAAAATCAGTTTACCTGGGACTGGGATAAGATGTTCCAGGCCACGGTTTCCTCCGTTATTTCGGGAACGCTTGGTGCATCGGACGTGAGCGGTGACATTGATAAGGCCATTTTTCCAAAGCCTTTGACAAACAAGATCTTTAAAGGCGCGGTAGCAGGTCTCCTAGGAACCGTAGTTTCAACAGGGTTCAAGGAAGCTGACAGCAAGGGCTGGAGCCTCGGTCATTTTTTTGATGCTACAACCCAATGGCCGGCCCTGTCAGGTAACGTGGTCGGCAAGTTTGCGGGTATGGCGCTCGGTGCTAAAGATCCGTTTGTAAATGGTCATTCTCAGGAGGACAAGGTGGGAAGCTATTTCTTTTCTAAATTTGGGTCAGGAGCAATATCCCAGGCCATGTCCACTGCATGGGCCGGGAAACACATATGGCACAATACGTTGGCAAACATATTCAGCGGCACGTTCTTCTGGAACCAATTTACTTCTGGCTGGTACCATTATGCGACCAGCGTGGACATAACAAAAACGGCCAGTACGCCGGCCACCCAATAAAAAATAAATATTCTTTTGTTTAAAAATTATAGCCTTTGTTGCCTCCTGATCTTCTCAGGCTGCATTACTTCCCGGCAGGCCAAATTAGACCAGAAATGGCCCAATTACAAACTATTTTCTTTGAGTTCTGAACCCATAACCTATGTGAGGGTCGGATATTTGGTCAAAAAAAATAATGATACCCTAAGAGGGTATATAAAAATGGTATTATCCTATTACGAAGGTCAGACGATAAAGGATGTGCCCCTTTTGCCTTTTGATAAAACAGATAAAAAAGATATTATCAATGTAGACCTGGATGAAATTGATCATGTCAGGATCAGTTCTCCAAAGGGAACAACCAGTGAGGATTATATGCCCGTAAGGTCCGCTATGTGGCAGATTCTTGGAAGAAAAGGCCAGATAAGCGTCTGTACCCAGACATGGGGAACTATCAGGCCTTATACTTATTACCAAGAAATGGTGCTGGTGTCAGGAAAAAAGTTGATTGAAATACCAATAAATCCCTCCAATTCAGGAGCTTACCATCCACGCTTCTCTTATCTCGTGCAGTTCATCAATAAGAGGTATGGAAGAAATTTTACAACAAAGAGCTTTAAAGGAAGAGACGACATGGTCAGTTATATACTGGACAATGAGAACGAAGCGAATTAACGTCCGCATCCTCGGACCTTACTACCAATACAGACTGCATGAGACCTAAAACCCCCCGCAAATCCGCCGTACAATGAACGGCCCCTCATAAATAAAACCCGTCCAGACCTGTACCAGCGCAGCGCCTGCGTCGAGCTTTTCCTTTGCGTCTTCTGCCGTAAAGATCCCTCCGGAGGCGATGACCGGGATGCCATGCATCCTTTCGCAGAGATACCGCACCACTTCCGTTGCCCGTCCGCGCAGCGGCGCCCCGCTGAGACCGCCGGCGCCGATGGCTTCCAGCTTGTCTACCGCAGTCAGCAGCCCCTCCCGGCTAATGGTTGTGTTGGTGGCTACCAGCCCGTCCAGCTTTATCTCCAGCGCCAGCCCGATGACATCGTCCAGCTGCTGCTGGTTGAGGTCCGGCGCTATTTTCAGCAACAAGGGTCTCGGACGGATGCCTTTTTGCGCCGACAGTTCTGCATTTATCCCCTGTAGATTCGTCAGGATCTTATGCAAGGCGTCTTTTTCCTGAAGTGCCCGTAGCCCTGGCGTATTTGGCGAGCTGACATTGACCACGAAATAATCGACTTCGCCGTACAGGGCCCGGAAACAGATCTCATAGTCCTTCCAGGCTTCTTCATTTGGAGTCACCTTGTTCTTGCCGATATTCCCGCCGATGATGAGTTGGGATGGGGGGGAGAGGAGTTTGGACGAGGGGGTTATGGGGTTGGATTGGGAGTCTGCCCGCCAGGCTTTTAGTCTTTGACTGATCACTTCCACCCCTTCATTATTGAATCCCATCCGGTTAATCAGTCCCTGATCCTGCGGCAGGCGGAATAATCTCGGCTGCTCATTGCCGTCCTGTGGCTTTGGCGTCACTGTACCGATCTCGACAAAGCCAAAGCCTAATGCTTCCAACTCCCTCAGGTACAATGCATTTTTATCGAATCCGGCTCCCAGCCCCACCGGATTGCGAAAAGACAAACCCAGCAGATCCCGGCGCAACCCGCTGTCTGACGCTGAGTGCCCCGGAGCGTTGTCAGCATGCTGCCCTGCTGCGCCGCCCTGTGCCGTCCCGCCTTGCCCGACCGCGCTGGCCGCCTCAATGGCCTTATCCCCCTCTTCCGGCAGACAGCTCCACGCTACCAGTCTTCTTGACAACCCCCACCCACACAGCATCTTCAGCGCTTTCATCGAAAAATGATGCACTCCCTCGGCGGGGAAAAAGAACAGTATAGTACGCAGGATCTTGTACATTTCCGCGCGAAGATACGGAGGTGGCAATTTCGAAGATGCACAGATGCCGATTTCACTTTCCTTTTTCATGGCAAAATCTTATCTTTGATACAATAAGTTGCATAAACAACTAAAAAAATTAAAGCATGCAGGAAGCATATATAGTCGCGGGCTACCGCACGGCAGTCGGAAAATCAAAGAGAGGCAAATTTCGCTTCTATCGTCCCGACGACATGGCTATCGATGTCATAAAGGGCCTTCTGGCATCTGTACCCCAGCTCGATCCGGTCCGCGTCGACGATGTCATCGTCGGCAATGCTGTACCCGAAGCCGAACAAGGCCTCCAGGTTGGCCGTATTATCGCCGCCCGCGCGGTCGGCATCCACGCCCCCGGTGTGACGGTCAACCGCTACTGCGCCAGCGGTCTGGAAACCATTGCAATGGCAACGGCCAAGATCCGTTCCGGCATGGCCGAATGTATCATCGCAGGCGGCACCGAAAGCATGACCATGGTACCACAGGCTGGCTGGAAGACTGTACCTGCCTATTCCATCGCCTCCCAGGAGCCGGACTATTATCTCAATATGGGCCTCACGGCTGAAGCTGTCGCAAAAGAGTATAATGTCAGCCGTGAAGACCAGGACCAGTTCTCTTATCATTCCCATCAGAAAGCCATACAGGCCATTACGAACGGATATTTCAAATCCGGCATCCTGCCTCTCACAGTCGAAGAGGTCTATGTCGATGAAAAAGGTCGTCGTCAGAAAAGAAGCTATACCGTCGACACGGACGAAGGTCCAAGAGGGGATACCTCTATTGAAGCGCTGGCCAAACTAAAACCTGTTTTTGCCGCCGGCGGCTGTATCACGGCCGGCAATTCTTCGCAGACCAGTGACGGAGCCGCATTTGTCATCGTCATGGGCGAAAAGATGGTGAATGAGCTGGGTCTCAAACCCATTGCCCGTCTCGTAGCCTGCGCCAGTGCGGGTGTGCATCCCCGGATCATGGGAATTGGGCCGGTAGAAGCCGTACCTAAAGTGTTGCGTCAGGCAGGTATGAATCTCGGCCAGATCGACCTGGTCGAGCTGAACGAAGCCTTCGCTTCGCAGGCAATAGCAGTGGTCCGCAAGCTGGAGATCGATCCTTCCATTGTCAATATCAATGGCGGCGCCATCGCCCTCGGTCATCCTCTCGGCTGCACCGGTTCGAAGCTGACCATCCAGCTTGTCAACGACATGAAACGTCTCAAGAAAAAATATGGCATTGTCACTGCCTGTGTTGGCGGTGGTCAGGGAATAGCTGGTATTATTGAAAATCTTAATTAAATCGGCTAAACCCTCCTAAAGTCACTCATTTTCGGAAAAGGCTCCCTTTTAGGGGCCTTTTTATTTACTCATATCATAAATAGTTTTAACTTGCTTTGTAGTTGAAATACTTACGGAATCTACTAAACTAACATGATTCGAGTTTTTATTACCGATGATCATGAGATCTACTTAGAAGGATTGGCCCTGTTATTAAGCAAGCAAGAGGGTATTGAAGTTATTGGTACCGCTGCATCTGGTAAAGACCTTCTGGCATTGGTGCCGGGTCTTCAGGCAGATGTATTGTTGCTGGATGTCTATTTACCCGACATGGGTGAAGAGGAGATACTGCAGCAGGTAAGGGCCATGAGACCCGATCTACGCATCATCTACCTCACCCTTCTTCGTGGTACGCGTTATGTACACAAGCTCTCCAAATATAATATCCAGGGTTATGTCCTTAAGAACGCTTCCCTTGACGAGCTGCTCGGCGCAATTCGTGCTGTTCAGGACGGCGGCAGCTATTTCAGTAAGGATATTCATATAGGCGACCGGGACGAAGACTTCCGCAATACCGTGACCATTGAAGATAAACAGATCGATGAGATCCTTTCCCGGCGCGAGCTAGAAGTGTTGCGTCTGATCTGTAAGGAATACAGCAATGCGGAGATTGCCGAAAAGCTTTTCCTGAGCGTAAGCACGGTAGAAACGCATCGCAAGAACCTCATCGCCAAACTGGGCGTCAATAATACCGTAGGATTGGTGAAATTCGCCCTCCGGAATAATTTGACCGACTAGATTGACCGACCAGACACTTTTATAATACCTCCGCACTACAGAAAGATTCCGAACTGGACGGAGTCCAGTTAATACCCGAGGCTTCGGCCGATGGGTATAGATAGTTACATTTTGGTGTAAGTAAATGAATGAAAACTTTACGTGAAGCGGTTATCTTTCTTATTTCTTTTGCTGATCCATTCGGCCCTCTTTGCACAGTTAGATACTGTCGCTTTTCAGCGTGTCTACTACAGGGCTATGCATCTGTCCGAAAACAAGGTAGACTCGATCAGATACTATGCCGATTATGTTGGCCATGCCAACACAAATGGCGCCTGGCCGCCGGCTATTGTCATGTCCCTGCGCATGTATGGCTTCTATTATGAAAGCAAAGGTTATTTCACCCGGGCCCTGGATTACTACTACGAAGCTCTTGCCGGTGCCCGTAAGGAAGGCAATATCGAACGTCAGACGGAGCTGCTGACCGATCTTGCCGCCGTCTACACCCAGGACACCAAACAACCTCAGAAAGCAAAGGACCTCTATGTCGAATGCGTCCGGCTCTACAAAAAAATGGGGGACGGCCACTCTCTGCTCAATTCCTATGTCAACCTCAGCGCGATATACAATCACCTCGGTCTTCACGACAGCGCTCTCATCCTCTTACAGGAAGGACTGAGGATCGGCAGACCCTATGAGCTGAGAGGCGAAGAGGATCTTACCTCCCTGTACAATAACCTTGGAAATACCTATTACTACCTCAAAAGATATAACGAGGCCATCGCCTATTTTAAATACAACTACAAGAATAATCTTGCCGGTCACGCCCCTTCCCGGCTTTCCGATGTCTGGATCGACGTCCTCAACCTGGCAGATGCCTACACCGAAAAGGGCGTTTTTGATTCCGCCGCCAGGTATGGCGACACCGCTCTTCTGCTCGCCAAGCAGCTGGACGACTCGAAAAGCAAGCAATCCGACAGCTACCAGATCCTGTCAAAGCTGGAACAGCGCAAGGGAAATTACAAAAAGGCCTGGGAGTATCAGGCAAAATGGTATGCACTCGACACGGCCCTGATGAACAGGGAAACCTATAGGGCTGTTGCCGAGCTGGAACAAAAATATGAAGCCCGGCAGCATGAAAATGAAAGGCTGGTACTGCAGGCGGAAGTCGCTCAGCAGAAATTCCATTCCCGGATCATGATGATCACGGCAGGCAGCCTGCTGCTCATCGCCATTGCTGCAGCCATCGCATTTATTATCAAACGTAAGGCGAACCAAAAGCTCCAGTCAACCAATGCACTTATTATCCGGCAGAACGAAAGACTCTCCGAGCTCAACTATGAAAAGAATTCCCTCATCAGCATCGTATCGCATGACCTCAGTACGCCCTTCGCGAGCATCGGCATGTGGCAGCAGCTGTTGCAGAATGAGAAGGACAACCTCACTCCCAGCCAGAAAAAGGCGCTGGATCGCATCGGGCTGGCCACTCATTACGGAGAAAAGCTGATCCGGCATATCCTCGACGTCGAAAAGGCCGAGACCAATCAAAATAAGATCCAGCTGGAGAACCTCGACCTGCGAATCTTTGCTGAATCGGTCCTCGATGACTTTGTTCCCGCTGCTGCCCAAAAAGATATTCAGCTGCACCTGGACTGTCCCAACCGGTCCCTCTATTTTCTCAGCGACCGGCAGCTGCTGAGCCGAATGCTTGAAAACCTGCTGTCCAATGCGATCAAGTATACCAGCAGCGGCAAAAATGTATGGATCAGCATGAGCGAGGAAAAAGACGCCATCAGTATCAAAGTTCGTGATGAGGGCGTTGGGATCCAACCCGATGAGCTACCCCATCTCTTTGCCAAATACAGCAAGATCTCCTCGAAGCCAACGGCTGGGGAGGCATCCACCGGCCTGGGCCTGGCAATTGTCAAACGCATCTGCGAAGAACTTAACGGACAGATCTCCTGCGAAAGCTACCTGGGAAAAGGGTCTGTATTCACCGTTGTCCTCAAAAAATAACTACCGTTTAGCATTTTTTAAGAGTCAAAACTGGCCGGACTGGCCTAAATTTCAAACCTTGTAGCAAAAACTTCCCCGGAGCCCGCCACTAACCGGACGCAGTCCGATCAACTTATCAAGAATCATGAATCGATTTATACTAAGTATATCTTTTTTGTTTATGTTATTGGTTGTTCGTGCCGACCCCGGTACGGGCTCTCTCTCCGGCAAAGTCACTGATAAAACGGGCGCGCCCCTTTCCGGTGCAACCATCTATATTCCCGACCTTAAGCTGGGGGTTGTTGCCGACACAAGCGGCTATTATCACTTCAATTCTCTTCCATCCGGTAAATATCTTATCGAGGTCCATTCCGTCGGCTTTAAAACGTTTACAAAGACCGTGGTCGTCAGCGGCCCGGTTTCGGTTGACTTTTCCCTGGCGGACTCGTATGTGGAAGAAAGCGCCGTTGTCGTGACAGGTCTGTCTAAGGCTACCCAGATAAAAAGAAATCCCGTTCCCATCGTTTCCATCTCGCATGATTACCTGGCGACCAACCTCAGCACGAATGCTATCGATGCCATTGCAAAGATACCCGGCATCCGTGCTGTCACCACAGGCCCCAACATCTCCAAACCCTTTATTCGCGGGCTTGGATACAACAGGATCCTGACGCTCTATGACGGTATCCGCCAGGAAGGCCAGCAGTGGGGTGATGAACATGGAATCGAAGTGGACCAGTATGCCGTCAACAGGGTAGAGGTGATCAAAGGACCCGCCAGCCTTAGCTTTGGCTCCGATGCCCTCGCTGGGGTCGTCAATCTCATTCCGACCCAGCCGGCGCCGGAAGGCAAAATGATCGGAGACCTTACCCTCGACTACCAAACCAATAATAAATATCTTGGCGGCTCGGCCATGCTGGGCGCTACAAAAAACGGCCTGGAATGGATGGCCCGGATCTCCCACAAACAGGCTGTCGACTATAAAGACAAGATCGATGGCCGCGTGTTCGGCACCGCCTTCAACGAAACAGATGCCGGCGCGTCCCTCGGCCTGCATCGCAAGTGGGGGTACTCCCATCTCGACTTTGTACTTTTTGACGATCTCCAGGAGATCCCGGATGGCAGCCGCGACAGCGCTACGCGGCGTTTTACCCGCCAGATCAGCGAAGCAGACACTGTCCGTGAGATCGTATCCAATTCCGACCTCAACAGCTATAAAATGGAAAAGCTGCACCAGCACGTCCAGCACTACCGGATCTACTCCGGGAACAGCTTCACCCTGGGGGATGCCGGCCGGCTACAGGTAAATCTGGGCTTTCAGCGCAGCGTCCGCCGGGAGTTCAGCCATCCCGTTCTGAATGACATTCCGGGGCTATACCTCCAGCTCAACAGCGTTACCTATGATGTAAAATATTTTTTGCCCGAATTCGACAACTGGAATATAACGGTGGGCCTCAATGGCATGTATGAAACCAACAACAGCACCGATGGGACGGATTTTGTCATCCCGTCTTATCACCAGTTTGATATCGGGCCCTTCCTGCTGGCGAAACGTACATTCGAAAAGCTCGACATTGCCGGAGGCATCCGCTTCGACTCGCGGGCCTTTAACAATTTTTCGCTCTTTACCCGCCCCGACCCTGTTACGGGGTTTGACAAACCGGTTTCCGGAGCCGACACCGCAGGCGCCAATGTCCAGTTCACGAGCTTAAAGAAAACATTTAGGGGCGTATCCGGCAGTCTGGGTGCTACCTATAATTTCTCCGACCATTTTTCCATCAAAGCCAATCTTGCCCGTGGCTTCCGAGCTCCCAATATATCCGAGATCTCCGCCAATGGCGTCCATCCCGGCACCGGGATCTATCAGCTGGGCAATCCGGATTTCAAACCTGAGTTCAGTATGCAGGAAGATATCGGTTTCGTCTACTCCTCCCACTATGTTGTGGCGACACTCGACCTCTTCAATAATTTTATTTCCAACTACATCTATAATCAGAAGCTGACGACGGCATCAGGCGTCGACTCGATGGATGGCAGCGGGGACACCTATTTCCGTTATGTTGCCTCCAGGGCCCAGCTGAACGGAGGTGAGTTCAGCATCGATATCCACCCGGTAAAAGCGCTGCACTTCGAGAACAGTTTTTCTCTTGTCTATGGCACCAATAAGGGAACACAGCCCAAGTCGCTTGGGGACAGCGCGAAATACCTGCCTTTTATCCCGCCGGCACACGGGCTTTCTGAATTGCGTTATGAGATCGGTTCGAAGACGTCGCGTCTCTCTCATGCATTCATAAAAGTGCAGATGGAGTATTCTGCCGCGCAGAATAAGGTCATGCTTGCTTATAATACCGAAACCCCTACTGCCGGATATACACTTTTCAATGCCGGGGTAGGAGGTAGTTTGGCCGATAAAAAAGGGAAGACCATCGTGAATATCTACCTCATGGGGAACAATCTTTTCAACACGGCCTATTATGATCACCTGAGCCGGCTGAAGTATTTTTACTTCTCCCCTACGGATAGAAACCCGACTCATGGTATCTACAACATGGGCCGCAACATCAGTCTGAAACTGGACTTCCCGCTGGATTTCAGCATGAAGCAGGATAAGAAGCCGGCGCCCGATGCCGCTGAGTAAATAATAATATTCCACAATTGGCGTTATTATACCAGTACTAACCCAATCAAATAGCACAAAGGCCGTCCGGGATCGGGCGGCCTTATTCTTTATTCAAATCGTTTCACCTGCGTATTTTTATAATCCGGGTCATAGGAAACAAAGAAATAGAGGTACATAACCCGGCTCAGCCGCATTAGCCAGGGTTGCATAAACACCAGAAATGCGGCGTTGAGTCCCATCCACCAGAAGAAACGGTGATCCTCCGTCGAAAACCCAATCAGCACCCACCAGGCTACAAAAGTGGCTGCCGATAAGGCAAAAGATAAGCCATAGCTGACATACCCTGTACCGTACCAGAAACCTACCTCCAACTCAAACGGCTGGCCACATTCCGGGCATTTGTCCGGCATTGTCAGCGTCTTTCTTAAATTCCAGGCATTTGGCTGGGAGAACATATGGCCCTGACGGCAGCGCGGACATTTCATTGTAAAGAGACTCCAGAGATAGTTAGGTTTTTCTTGTGCAGGCATTGGGTAAAGGTAGAAAGATTTTATCTATCACACCGTCCATGCCGTCACCCCATGACCTGTAAATGCATAAGGCTGGCAATGCCCCCCCAATCCGGCCAGCACCTCCATTACCTTGTACTTCGATATCGCCGGACAGTAGAAGGTCATAAAACCTCCTCCTCCTGCTCCCGATATTTTCCCGCCTGTTGCACCTGCCTTTTTGGCCCGCTCATAAATGTCGTCGATAAAAGAATTGGAGATGCCTTCCGCCATCATTTGTTTCTGCCTGAACCCAAAGTCCAGGATCTCTCCGATCTCGTGAACACGTCCTCGCAACAAGGCCTCTTTCATCAATAAGGCCTGGTGTTTCAGCTGGTGCATGGCTTCGATCGAACTTTCTTTTTTGTCCGTGACGTTCCGGCTTTGCTTTTCGATGATCCTGGCCGATTCGCGGCTGGTAGCAGTGTAGTATAACAGGAGGTTGTTCTCCAGTTCGAACAAATATTGTTGTTTCACCCGCAGCGGATTGACTATCACCTTGTCATCCTTATAGAACTCCATATAGTTGACGCCCCCGAAAGTAGCCGCATACTGGTCCTGTCTACCTCCGGCCATCTGCAGGTCTTTTCGCTCGATATCATAAGCCAGATGCGCCATATCGTATTCCCCGAGCGGCAGCTTCAGCATCTCCGCAAAGACCCCGATGATGGCAACCACCAGTGTGGAAGAAGTGCCGAGCCCTGAACCCGCCGGTGCATCCACAAAAGTAGAAAGCCGGAAACCTTTCCCTGCCCATCCATATTCCTTCCGGATCCTGTTATAAACGCCTTTCAGAAGGTCGAGCTTCCCATCGATCGGCAGGCTGTCCAGCTTTACTCCTTCTTCATAATGCTGATCTTCCTTCCGGTCCATGCCCTGCAGGATGATCGTGTTGTCATCCAGCGGCTCGATCGTCGCATGCGCATACAACGATAAAGTGGCATTCAGGATCGCCCCGCCATATAAGTCACAGTAAGGGCTTACGTCCGTGCCGCCACCGGCAAGGCCTATCCGCAAAGGAGCTTTGCATCTGTATATCATAGTAATTGGTTGATTTCCTTCTGCACCCGCCGGTAATCTTCGGGAATGCCGATGTCGATAAAATAATTGTCCTGCATGATGCCATATAAAGAATGGTTGCCTTTTTCCAGGTAATCCTTCTCAAAGGAAAACTTTTCAGGTAACCCTTCATTTAAAAATCGCCGGGTATTCAGGGCATATACCCCGCCATTGATCAGTCCGGATGCATAGTGTTGTTTCTCCCGGAAATCCACGACCTGCTGTTTCTCATCGAGCTCTACCACCCCAAAGCGGTCGAAGTCCCTCATCGGCTTCAGACATAAGGAACAATCCGCATCTTTCTCAGAATGGAAGGCCGACAAAGCGGAAAGATCGATCCGGAAAAAAGTATCTCCGTTTAAGATCAGCACCGTCCCCGTCTTTGCCAGCGTACAGGCCTGCCGGATAGCCCCGCCGGTGCCCAGGGGTTCCTGCTCCAGGGACACGCTGTACGCATGGTTGGGAAAGGATTCTTTGAAAAACTCATCGAAGTAATCGCTTTTATAACCAAGCGCGAAGATAAAATGCTGAATCCCCGACTTCCGGAAATAATCAGTCACATAATGGATAAAAGGCCGCCCGCCTACCGGAGCCATACACTTGGGCAGCTCCGGGACAGCATCCCGCAACCGGGTTCCCAAACCTCCGGCGAGTATTATGGCTTCTTTTATGATCATGCCCTAAAGTATAATTCTTCCACCAGCTGGCAGATAATATGACCCAGCAGCATATGGGCTTCCTGGATCCGGGGAGTATTGCGGGAAGGAATGTCAATGAGATAATCGCTCAGCTCCTTTATCTTACCACCGCCTTCGCCGGTCATACCGATGGTGGTGATCCCCTTTTCCCGCGCCGTATCAAATGCTTTCAGGATATTCTCCGAATTACCGGATGTGGTCATGCCGACCAGGATATCACCGGGTTTGCCGATGCCCTTGATCAGACGGGAATATATGAGGTCATAGCTGAAATCGTTTGCGACGGCCGTCAGATAGGAAGTATTGCAGTGAAGGGCTTCCGCGGGCAACGCGTCCCGGTTTATATAAAATCGTCCCGAAAATTCGGCAGCCAGATGCTGCGCATCAGCTGCACTGCCTCCGTTGCCGCAGAAATAAAGATGGTTACCTTTCCGAAACCTGTCCACGATCAACGTCACAATGTCCCCTACCAGGCTGATCAGCCTGGAATCGTTCAGCACGTGATTCTTTACCGTCAGAGACTCGTTAATGATGTCCTGTATTTTACTGTTCATAATTACAAATATCACATTAGCTGCGCATCCGGACAAATTGCCTTAACCCATTTTCCGCAAGAGCGACTGCCAGTTTCCACCATTAATGACCGAAGGGACACCGGCATTCCTGAGGATATCTCCTGCTTCCCGGCAATGGCCGCCGGTAGAGCAACAAAGGATAACAGGTCTCCTAAAGTCTTTTATCCGCCCGATATTCGCCTTTATCCTGTCGACGGGGATATTCACCGCGTTTGGGATATGTCCCTGGTCATACTCGTAGGCCGTGCGCAAATCGATGATGACTGCTCCTTGCCGGATGGCCTGTTTGATCTGTACGCTCCCGCCGAAAAGGTCTGATAGCCAGCTCATGACTTTTGATCTTGTTGAAGTTGATATAATTTAGTGTATTTGAGGAAAGTGAGATGGGCTATATTAACGGCGATGACAAATCCATAAAAACCATCCAAAAAGCCGGCGCGGAGAAAGTAACTGGTAAAGAAGGCCCAAAAAGGATTTACAAACGCCTTAAAGGCCTTTACCCTTTTGCCCTTGTTATATAGCAGTTGTGCCGATAGCCAGCTATACTTTACATTCTTTTCTACATGTTCATCGAAATTGGAATAAGTATAATGCAGGAGGTCTCCATGCAGGTGATGGATAGACGAACCCTCTTTCATTTCGAGGGATTCGTGTACCAGGTCCAGGTTCCAGCCACCTTTTTCCCGGCCCACCAGTCTTAGCTTTTTGTCCGGATACCAGCTGCCGTGACGGATCCATTTCCCGCAATAATTGTTGAGCCTGTTCATCGTATATCCGTCGAATGGAAACCCCTTTGCCTTTTGCTCGCCGATGGCGGCGATTAGGTCCGGGCTCAGAAACTCATCGGCGTCCAGGAAAAGGATCGCGTCAGAGCCGGCATAGGCCGCTGCCGTATTCTTTTGATCCCCATAGCCTTCAAAGGCCTGCTGGTAAAATCTCCCGCCCATCCTTTTAACGATCTCACCGGTCCGGTCGGTAGAAAAGGAGTCCACAACGATGATCTCGTCGGCAACGGCTGCCACGGAATTGATACACCGTTCTATATTCTTTTCTTCATTGAATGTAATGATTACGACCGATAAGGAGTTCATGCGCCTTCTATTAGGTATTGCCCCGAAAGGGCTGCTGAACCATAAACATAGTATTTTCTTACAAAATAGTAGGTGCGGAGGCGTACTTTCTTTCGCCGATCTGCTGCCTCCACATGGCATAATACAAACCCTTGGCAGCCAAAAGATCCGAATGCGTACCGGTTTCCTCTACCTCTCCTTTTTCAAGTACATAGATCCGGTCGGCATGCATAATGGTCGAAAGCCGATGCGCGATCAGGATAGTGACCTGGTCCCCGTGTGAAGAGACTTCCCGGATTGTTTGCGTAATATCTTCCTCTGTCAGTGAATCCAGAGCCGATGTTGCCTCGTCGAAGATCAACAGCCTCGGCTTCCGCAACAGAGCCCTGGCAATAGACAAACGTTGTTTCTCCCCGCCGGATAATTTTAATCCACCTTCCCCGATCATCGTGTCTACACCCTTTTCCGCCCTGGATAGTAGTGGCAGACAGGAAGCTTTTTCCAGTGCGTCCATCACATCTTTATCACTGGCAGCAGGACTGACAAATAATAAATTTTCTTTAATTGTTCCTGCAAAAAGCTGCGTATCCTGGGTGACAAAGCCGATCTGTCGGCGCAGGTCTTCAAAATCGATAGATGTTTCATCCAGCCCATTGTATACGATCCTGCCTTCGTGGGGCCTGTACAGACCCACCAGGAGCTTCATCAGGGTGGTCTTTCCGCTGCCTGAAGGGCCTACAAAGGCAATGGTTTCCCCTGACCTTGCGCTGAAGCTGATATGATCGATGGCATTGTGATGGGCCGTCTTGTGACGAAAAACCACGTCCTGGAAGGCAAGCTCCCGGACAGGACCCAGGAGAAGCGGATGTGCCGGAGGCAATTCCGGTTCTTTCTTCATCAAGTTATCAAAATTGATAAGGGAAGCTTCGGCCTCCCGGTAAGAAAGGATTATATTGCCTAATTCCTGCAGAGGGCCAAAGATGAAGAAGGAATAGAATACCATGGTCAGGACCTCTCCCGGTGTCAACCTGCCTTTGAACACCAGCCAGAACAACACGAACATGATGCACTGCCGCAGAAAATTTACAAAAGTGCCCTGGACAAAGCTCAATGAACGAATGCTTTTCACCTTCCTTAATTCCAGATCCAATATCTTAAAGGTGTTCTTATTCAAACGGGTCACTTCCTGATCCGTCAGCCCCAGGCTCTTGACCAGTTCGATATTCCGTAAGGATTCGGTCGTGCTGCCTGCGAGGGCATTGGTGTCCGCGACGATCTTTTTCTGGATCTTTTTGATCTTTTTACTAAGCAGGCTTGTCAGCAGGGACAAAAGGATCATCCCACCCACATACAGCGGCATAATGGACCAGTGTAACCGGAAGGAGTATATGGATACAAAGACGACGCCAACGACGATGCCAAAAAGCACATTGATAAAGGAAATTATGAACTTTTCCGTATCTGTCCGCACTTTGGTGAGAATGGACAGGGTCTCGCCGCTTCGCTGATCCTCAAACTCACTGAAGGGCAATGCCATAGAATGTTTCAATCCATTGGTGAAAATGGTGGCGCCAAACCGCTGCACGATCACATTTCCGCAGTAATCCTGGAAAGCCTTGGCTATGCGGGAGATCATGGCTACGCCGATCAGCATCCCGAGAAACTTCATCAGCCCCCATATAAAGTCATTCTGGCTACGGAAACCGTCGCGTACAAAAACTTTTCCGGCTTCATAGTGCCCGTATTCTTTTGGGTGCACCCCAAATTTATCCAGCATCTGGCCGAACAGATAAGGGTCCAGCATCGAAAAGGTCTGGTTAATGGCCGCCAGCAGCAGCGCGAGTGCCACCATCCATTTATAGGGGGCAATGTATTTTAACAGGGTTCTCATAAATCAAATATTCCACTTATTTTCGAGCTACAATTTCGGGAAAAATACCAAGATGCGATCAATACTATTACTGGACCCGGCGGCAAGGATCTTTTCCCTCAGGGAAAGGCTTTTATATTTCGGGATAGCCGCCTTTTTTATCAGCCTTTTCCTGCCCGATATGCCGGTTATTAATAATATCATCATCGGCGGTCTCTTCCTGGTAAGCCTGATATACAATCCTTTTGCTGAAAAAGTTCAATTGCTCAGGCAGAGAAAAGAGATAGCCCTCATGATCCTCTTTTTTCTTTGGCATATTGTCAGCGGGATCGTTTCCCTCAACCACAAGGAAGCCCTCGTCATGCTGGCCCTTCGGTTGCCCCTCCTGGTTTTTCCACTGTCGATAGGACTTCTTCATATCCGGGCAGAGCTTAAAGACAGGATACTCCTTGCCTTTATCATTATCGTTACCGGGACTTCGATGGTTTGCATGGTCTATAGTCTCGGTCAATACCATCAGTTCCATGACGCGGGGTATCTCTACAATGACAGCCTTACCTCCGTGATAAAGGTCCAGTCTATTTATTTCGCCCTTATCGTCAACCTTGCCCTTTTCAGCTATTTCTACCTGCTACGGAAAGGCTCATTTGCCATCGAATACATCGGCCTGGCCTATCTGAGTATCGCCTTTTTGCTCGTTTTTCATTTCATGCTGGCCAGCCGCATTGCCATTATCTCGCTGTATTCCGTTTTCCTTTTCTTCGGTATACTCTATATCGTCCGGAGAAAAAGATATCTCGAAGGCATTACCCTCATCCTAAGCCTGGTTATCGGCGCCATCCTGCTTTTCAAGCTTTTCCCCAAGACGCTCAACCGGTTTGACGAATTAAATTATTCCAGCTACAACTTCAACAGCCATGGCAGGGAAAGCCATTACAATATGGATCTGACGGCTGACCAGTGGAATGGAGCCAATATCCGGCTGGCGGTCTGGAAATGTACGGAACAGCTT
>Ga0193716_1000279_pt1 | contig 31868 bp, 31 predicted proteins | sample U2c1metaG_FD_145901 | JGI IMG/M metagenome (GOLD analysis project Ga0193716, IMG submission 145901) | Soil microbial communities from a riparian zone of the East river system, Colorado, United States - U2c1 | ecosystem: Environmental > Terrestrial > Soil > Riparian zone | place: USA: East River...
CGGGCGAGCCGCCACGGCATGATTCGCTAAGCTATGAAGTTGACTTCTTTTGAGGTCGGGCCCGATCGCCCGTTCTTTTTGATTGCCGGTCCCTGCGTCATCGAAAGCGAGGGTCTGGTGATCGATGTGGCGGGGCGTCTGAAGGAAATGACAGCCGCGCTCAAAATCCCCTTCATCTTCAAAGCATCGTTCGACAAGGCCAATCGCTCCTCGCGGGCGAGTTTTCGCGGCCCCGGTTTGCAAGGAGGCCTGAAGGCCTTGAGCAAAGTGCGCGAACAGATCGGTGTGCCGGTCCTGACCGACGTGCATGAAGATACGCCGCTTGCCGAAGTCGCGGCCGTTGTCGACGTGCTGCAGACGCCGGCATTTCTTTCCCGTCAAACCAATTTCATCGTTGCTGCCTGCTCGCAAGGCAAACCCGTGAACATCAAGAAGGGGCAGTTCCTGTCGCCTTGGGAAATGCAGAACGTCGTCGACAAGGCCCGCTCCACCGGCAATGCGCAGATCATGGTTTGCGAACGCGGCTTCTCGTTCGGCTATAACAATCTGGTGTCGGACATGCGCTCTCTGGCGGTGATGCGCGCCACCGGGTGTCCGGTGGTGTTCGATGCGACGCACTCGGTGCAGCTGCCCGGCGGCAAGGGCGACTCCTCCGGCGGGCAGCGAGAATTCGTGCCGGTGCTGGCGCGTGCCGCGGTGGCCGCCGGCGTGGCGGGCATTTTCATGGAGACGCATCCCGATCCCGCCAAGGCGCTGTCGGATGGTCCGAACGCCTGGCCCTTGGATCGCATGAAGTCGTTGCTGACCACGCTTGCCGAACTGGACACCGCGGTCAAGAGATCACCCTTTGAGGAATCGTTGCTATGAGTCGAATCGTCGATATTCGCGGCCGTCAAATCATCGATTCTCGGGGAAACCCCACGGTCGAAGCAGACGTGGTATTGGATTCCGGCACCGTCGGCCGGGCAGCCGTGCCCTCGGGCGCTTCGACCGGATCGCGCGAAGCGGTGGAGCTGCGCGACGGCGATATGAAACGATTCGGCGGCAAGGGCGTGCTCAAGGCGGTCGGCGCCATCAACGGCACGATTCGCGACACGGTCATGGGGGCAAATGCTCAAGATCAAGCGGCTCTCGATGCCGCGATGATCAAATTGGACGGCACGGACAGCAAGGCGAGATTGGGTGCCAATGCGATTTTGGCGGTGTCGCTGGCGGCGGCGAAGGCTGCCGCGACCGATCAAGGATTGCCTCTGTACCGGCATCTGGCGCGCACCGGGGATTTGACGCTGCCCGTACCGATGATGAATATCATCAACGGCGGGGCGCACGCCGACAACAGTGTGGACATCCAAGAATTCATGATTCTGCCGATCGGCGCGCCGTCGTTCTCAGAAGCATTGCGCTATGGCGCCGAAGTGTTCCACAGCCTGAAAAAGGTGCTGCACGCCAAGGGCTTGAATACCGCCGTGGGTGATGAGGGCGGCTTTGCCCCGGATTTGCCGTCGAACGAAGCGGCGATCACCATCATTTTGGAAGCCATCGACAAGGCCGGCTATCGCGCGGGCAAGGACATTTATCTGGGTTTGGATGTCGCCAGCACCGAATTCTTCAAAGACGGCGTCTATGACCTCGAGTCCGAGGGGCGCAAATTCAGCGCGTCGGAATTCACCGATTACCTTGCGGGTTTGGCCGCCAAGTACCCCATCGTCAGCATCGAAGACGGCATGAGCGAAGGCGATTGGGACGGCTGGGCAATCCTGACGCGCAAATTGGGAACGAAGGTGCAGCTGGTGGGTGATGACTTGTTCGTGACGAACACCAAGATTTTCGCCGAGGGCATCGCCAAGAAAATCGCCAACGCGATCCTCATCAAGCCGAATCAAATCGGGACTTTGACCGAAACGCTGGCCGCGATCGATATGGCATTCAAGGCCAAGTATGCCGCCATCGTGTCGCACCGCTCCGGCGAGACCGAGGACGCGACGATCGCGGACATTGCCGCTGCGACGACCGCGACGCAAATCAAAACCGGTTCGATGTCGCGCTCCGATCGAATGGCCAAATACAATCAGCTCCTGAGAATCGAAGGCGAGCTGGGCGCCAAGGCCTCTTACGCAGGAGCGCGCGCCTTGTCGGTTCCAATTTCTTAAGAATTCGTGCTAAGCTCCTGTCCCCATGAGGATTTTCGCGGCTGTACTGGCCATCACACTGCTCCTGCTCCAAGGTCGCCTGTGGCTCTCGGACCGAGGCCTGCGCGAAGTGTCGGGGCTGCAACTTTCGGTCGATGCGCAAAAAGCGGCCAATCATGAACAGGCCCAACGCAATCGGCAATTGGGCGCCGAAGTAGCCAATTTGAAGGTCGGTTTGACGGCGCTCGAAGAGCGCGCCCGCAGTGAATTGGGGATGGTCGCCGCCAGCGAAACCTTTTATCAAGTCGTGCGGGCCAACACGCCTGCTCCCGCCGCGCCTGCTTCTCCCGTTTCCGCCCGCGCGCATTGACTGTGCCTACGATGCGGCGCCTATGGGCGATAGTTCCTGCGGCTGGCCGCGGCGAACGCTTCGCTCTGGCTAATCCAGATGCCATCCCCAAACAGTACACGCAGCTCTTGGGCAGCAGCGTGCTCGAATGGTCACTGCGAGCGCTGCTGGCCGAGCCGCGCATCGACGCCATCGTGGTCGTGCTCGCGGCCGGCGACAGTCATTGGCCGCAGCTCGCGGCCAGGTTGAACTCACCGAAGCTCTTGACTGCCATAGGCGGAGCGCAGCGGCAAGACTCGGTGATGAACGGTCTGGAATTTCTGGCTTCTCGAGCCGCGGCCGATGATTGGATCTTGGTGCACGATGCGGCGCGCCCCTGCTTGAGCGGCAGCGACATCGGTGCCCTCGCGGACGCGCTCGAAAATAAATCGGGCGACAGCGCATCGGATATCAATGGCGCCGTGCTCGCGGCCCCGATTGTCGACACGGTCAAACGCGAGCTGCCGGGCGGCGTTGAAACCGTGGATCGCGCCGGCCTGTGGCGCGCCTTGACGCCGCAGGTTTTTGCATTCGCGCCATTGCGCCGTGCGCTTCAAGACGCGGCTCGCGCCGGTATTGCGGTGACCGATGAAGCACAAGCCATGGAGCGCATCGGCATTCGTGCTTCCTTGGTCAGCGGTTCACCGTTCAACATCAAGGTGACCCGCGCCGAGGATTTAAGGGTCGCGGCGGGCATCCTCAAGATGGCGGCGGATGTAGTCAAGACGGATGTAGTCAAGACGGAGGAGAGCAGTCAAATGCGAGTCGGACAAGGGATGGATGTGCATGCCTTTGGCGAGGGCGATCACGTCGTGCTGGGCGGCGTGCGCATTGCACACAGCCAAGGCGTGGTGGCGCACTCGGACGGCGACGTCGTTATTCACGCCTTGTGCGATGCGCTGCTCGGCGCCATGGGCGACGGCGACATCGGCCAGCATTTTCCCGATACCGACCCGCGCTATCGCGGCGCCGACAGCCGCGTGTTTCTGCGCGTGGTGGCGCAGCGTATGAAGGCGGCGGGACTGCAGCTGGTCAATGCCGACATCACGGTGCTCGCCGAAGCGCCGCGCATTGCCGTGCATCGAAGCGCGATGGCGGCCAACCTCGCCGCCGACCTGAATGCCGCGGCCGCCGTGATCAACATCAAAGCGACCACCACCGAACGTCTGGGATTCATCGGCCGCAAGGAAGGTTTGGCGGCGCTGGCGTCGGTTCTGCTCGCCGATCGGCACGTTATCCCCGAGTGTCCAACCAGCCACCTTTGAAGCCTGCGCGTTCAAGACCACGCCGCAGATAGGGGTTGCGGCGCATGACGCGCCAGATGAGGCCGCTGCGGAAATTTTCGATCATGGTGATGGTAAGCCCCTCATCGATGCCGAGGTAGTTGTCGTCGACCCAACCCACTCCCGGCACCACTCGGCCGTAGGTGAGTTTCACATCGGTGTAATTGAAGCTGGGATTGAAGGCATCCACAAACCCGAAAGTCGAATAGATGTACTGGCCGTACTGCTCCTTCATCAATCGCAAGGTGGGAATGGCGATCTCCGGCGTAAACGGCAGTGCGCCGGCCACGGCGTTGGGCGCCAGTGTCCCATCGTCAAAGTTCTGGGGCCCGCCCGAGCCGCGGGCTGCATAGGCATGGAACGCCCGAATTTCGCCGTTGTACTCGAGCTGCGCTTCGACCGGGCCGTCGCTCGCGGTGATGCCCCACAAGCGCGACGAGTAGCCCACCCATTTCATGGGATTGGCAATCACATAACTGCGCTGCGCAAAGATGGCGCGCCGGGTATTGTCGAAATAATCGATGCCCTTGCCGCGCATGTACGCGTCGCGGATGTCGCGAAAATCGATCCAGACGTGCGAGTATTGATGTCCGAATAAGGGTGCAAACGCGAGATACCACTGTCCCTCGTTGACCCAATGAAAATCGAAAGTCGACGTGTACGACTGCCAGGCTGTTGAGGGCATCGGCGCGGTCGGCGAGCCCAACCCCAGGATGTACATGATCGAGGATTCGTTGTAGCCGCGCCAGTTTCGCTGGTGAAAGCCCATCTCCGGTGTCCAGCTCAGGGCGACCGCACCCTCGTCGCGCGAAGCCCAGCCCCAATCGATGCGCCGGTACAGCAAATCGGCGATCTTGCGCAGCTCTTTTTCTTGAGGATCCGTTCCATCGAAATAGCTTTGACAGAACAGCACGCCGGCGATGAACAGGGATGTGTCGATCATCGACAGGTCAGAGAGCTCGTTGAACCGCACACCGGTTTCCATGTCCAGAAAATGGTAGTAAAAGCCCTTGTACCCCGCGAATCCCTTGGCGCCGGGACCTTGGGGCGCATCGCGGAAGAAGCGCAGCGTCTTTAAGACCCGGTCGCGGGCCTCGGCGCGCGATATGTAGCCGCGCTCCACGCCGATGGGATAGGCCGTTAGCGCAAACCCGACCGCCGCGACGCTCGCGAAAATCCGCGTCGGATAGCGGTCCGGGACCAGGCCGTTTTTGGGATTGGCGTTGGCCCAGAAAAAATCAAACGTTCTATGTTCGATGTCCTCGAGGAATTCGCCGGCACTATTCGGTGTATCCGTCTCCTCCAAGAGCTTTGGGAGTGCGGCGGGCTTCAGCCCGCCGCAGCCGCAGATCAGCAGCATCGCCAACAGCGAGCCGAATCGAACGGTGGCAATGATCGGAATGTCGCGCGGATGCCGGTCAGTCATCGCGTCCCATCAGAACCGCGCTCCCACCGTCAGTTTGAGAGTGCGTGGAACGCCGAAGATATTGCCCGAGTAGTTGTACGTCACCGGATTCGGATTCGCGACTCCGTTCGTGCCAAAGTTGAGAATTGTGTCCGCATAATTGTGGAAATTAAAGACATTGAGCCCATCGAGCCGCACATATGCCGACGCAAAGTTGGCGATGTCGAAATTCTTCGTCACCTGAAGATCCAGCGAGCGATACCCGAAGAAATTCTTAGGCGTCACTGAGATGGGATTGCAGTTGGCGCCGTTGGGGTAGGTCAAGCCGAAACAGGCCACATCGTTGACCGGGGTCGGCGTCGCCAGCGTCAATTTCGCAGCCATCACAAAGCCCCACGGCGCCTCGTACGAGCCGGTGCCGACGATGCGATGCCTTGGCGCGGCGTTCGAATTGATGAACGGATACTGTCCGATGGTCGGCTCGTCGAATGCATAGTGTTGCGTGGTATCGCGGTTTGCCGATGAAGCGGTATAGGTATAGGCGAAGGTTGCGCTCCAATGCGATTCGGCGGTGAACGGCTTCTCCGCCGACAGCAGTACCTGCCAGGTCTTGGTCTCGATGCCGTTGTTGCCGATGATCAGCGAACCGAAGCCGGGCACGCCATTGCCGAAGTCCGGTCCGCCGCCCGAGAAAAATGCGCCGCTGGGTAAGCGGTTTCCCAGTGTGAACACGAATCCGTCCTTGCTCAAGATGCGCGCCACCGCGGCGCTGGTATTCCAGTCGCCCACTTTATTGCGTATTCCGATGCTGAACTGGTCTGAATACGGCACTTTCAAGTTGTTGTTGACGGCATCGATTTCCGCGCCTGCCGCGCTCGAGGCCACGAGCGTCTGCAGGCTGGGCAGACCGCCCAAGTATTTCGGATCCCACGCGACGCAAGGCGTTCCCAAGCAGCCGTTCGCAGCGGTGGCGGCGGCGTTTGGGAAAAAGACCGTGTACTGGGGCAACGCCGCTTTGGTCACCTCGACCTGCAGATAGTCGTACAGGTCGCGATCATAGGAGCGGCCATAACCACCGAATATCACATGCTGCTGATCAGCATTGATGTCCAGCGAGAATCCAAGCCGCGGCTGGAACTCGCCGGTGTAGGCCTTGCGGTTATTGCCGGTGCTGATGTAGTCGTTGATATTGACGCCGCCTTTCGCGAGGGACTGCGCATAGGTCTGTCCGGGCGGTGCGTTCGGGTCTTGCATGCCGAAGGCTGCCACGACGGCGGCCGGGGTGACATTGTCAAGATAGCCCAGGTTCCTTTCATAGTCCCAGCGCATGCCGATGTTCCAGGTCAAATGCTCGTTCTGCACCCAATCGTCCTGAAGGTAGACGCCGAATTGATTGTCTCTCGAGGTTGCCGTCGGGCTCAAGCCCGCGACTGGATTGGTAAACAGCGCCTTGTAGGGCAGCGCATCCGTACCTGCGGGGGTAACGTTGTAGAAGAACTGCGGATTGATGTTTTCGGCGTCAGCCGCCGTCAGGTCGATTCGCTTGAACTTGGCGCCGGTCTTGATCGTGTGATCGCCCAGCCAATGCAGATCGCTGAACGTGAAGTCATCCTGTATCCCCGGTCCGCGCTGCCCTTTGTTTTGCGCGGCGCGCGGATCCGCCGAGCCCGTCGCGAGAACGAGGGCCTGATTGTTTGCCACTACGGTGTACTGCGAGCCGTTGCCGAGATTCGTGGCGGACGGCTGATTGAAGGAGTCCTCATGCGTGAACAGCAATTCATTCAACCAGTGATCGGCGCTGTGCGCCCAGCGCAGCATATAGCGGGTGTCATTGTTTTTGACCGTGATGTCCGCGGAAGCCGCTTTCGAGATGCCGAGATTGTTAATCTGATCCTCATTGCGCACTTTGACGCTGAACTCGATGCGATCGTAGTCCGAAGGTTCAAAATCGAGTTTGCCGAAGAAAAGATCTTCGTTGAACGGCAACGACGCCGGTCCGAATTGGGCGTTGACGTCCGCGGGCAGGAAATTTTCGATCGGCAGTCCGTTGAGCGTAGTGACGCCGGGCGTTACCGTAATCGGGGTAACGAAACGCTTGCCTTCGTATGCAAAGAAAAAATGCAGCATGTCCCTTAGAATCGGGCCGCCGACAGCGACCCCGAATTCCTTGTCTTTCGAGGGCGTCTGGAAGGCATCCGCGTGCTCGGAAGGCGTTTCGGCGCGGAATTTATCGCTCGTGTACTCACCGTACACTTCACCGTGAAATTCATTGGTGCCGGACTTGGTGCCCGCCGTCACGGCGGCGCTCGACACTTGGTCGAATTCGGCTTTGTAATTGGAAGTAATCACTTTGTACTCGCCGATCGCAAGTTGCGGAAAGGGATTGCCTTGGGTGGCAAACTGGCCGCTGACGCCGCCTTCTTTCACGTAGTTCTTCTGCCCGACGCCGTCGATATAGACGTTGATCGCACTGGCGTTCTGGCCGCCGCTCTGCAGTGAAGTTTGCCCCTGATCGTTGACGCTGAACACGAGGCCCGGCACCGTATCGGCGAATTCCAGGAAATTGCGCGTAATCTGCGGCACCGTCTGAATCTGGTGCAGGGAAACCGTTGTCCCGACTTCGGAAGTTCGCACTTCGGTGAGGCGCTGGGCCTTGACCGTAATCTCCGAAACGGATCCCGCGGCCGTTTCGGCGCCTGCCGCGCTCAGATCGAGCGTGGCCGTTGAGGCCACCGACAAAGTGATGGTGGTTTCCGTGCCCGGTCCGGCCGCGACGGTGTAAGTGCCCGGCTGCAAGCCGGGCAGCGTGTAGCTTCCCTCCGCGTTCGTTTTGGTTCTTCGCGTGACGCCGTTTGCGATGTTCTTCGCCACCACCTCGGTGTTCGGCGCAGCTTTGCCGCGCAACGTTGCATCGGCCGTCTGTGCCCGGCTGACATTGGGCATGCCGGCGCCGGCGGCAAGCATCGCGGCGATCGCCGCTGCAAATAACGTGTTTTTATAGATGAGCCGCGTTTTCATGATTCTCCCCCATGTCGCGTCCTTCGAATCGGGCGCGGTTTGTAATATTTACTAGCTCAAGGCTGAGCCCTTAAATTCGAGCGACAGCGGCGCGCACAGAAATGTTCACGCGTGAGGCAGGATCGAGTGGCGAAATTCACGCTCAGAAATGTTATATCCGCGAGTGTTGAATCCGCGCGCGGTGACGTCGATGATTTCAGCGCGCGGATCGTTCGCGGCGACGTAGCGGCCGTTGACGACATGCGAAACGCAAGCAGAAGCAATGACGCCGCTTTGAATACCACAAATCCCCCACCATCCCTGGCGAAACCATTTCGAATCCCTTGCGATCTAACTGCCGCAACTTTAAGAGGATGCTAGCGCTTCTTAAGCTTCGATGTCCACAGCGCGCGGAGATATAGTATGGCGATGCAAAGATTGAAAAAAATACACGAGAGAGTTGCCATCATCTTTGTATTCTTCTGCGCACCCATCCTCGTGTGGGGCGACGAGCAGATCATCGTTGATGCATCTGCCCCTCATCACGCCTTCCCTCACTACTGGGAACAAATGTTTGGTTCCGGCCGGGCGATTCTCACGCTGCGCGACAGCTATCGGCGCGATTTACGTTTGGTGAAAGGCGCCACTGACCTGAAGTTCGTGCGCTTTCACGCCATCTTGCATGACGAGGTCGGCGTGTACGACGAGGACAAGCACGGGAAAGCCGTATATAACTTTTCTTACGTCGATCAGATTTACGACGGACTTTTGGAAAACGGCGTTCGGCCGTTCGTCGAATTGTCGTTCATGCCGCGAAAGCTCGCGTCGCGCGAAGCCGTGCACAGTTTCAAATATCACCCCATCGTCGCGCCGCCGCGCGACTACGCCAAGTGGGACGCACTGATAGCGGCCTTCGCGGCGCACTTGATCGAGCGATATGGAATCGATGAAGTCGCGCAGTGGTACTTCGAAGTCTGGAACGAACCCAACCTTGATTTCTGGACCGGTACTCCGGCGCAGGCGACGTACTTCACTTTGTATGATCACACTGCACGGGCGCTCAAACAGGTCGATGCGAGGCTAAGAGTTGGGGGACCGTCCACGGCGCAGGCCGCTTGGGTCGGCGCATTGATCCGCCACACCACCGAGATGCAAGTGCCGCTTGATTTCGTCTCGACGCATGTCTACGCCGACGACAGCGCCAAAGATGTTTTCGCAAGTCGAGAGGTCATTGCCCGAACGGAAATGGTATGCCGCGCGGCGAAAAAAGTTCGCGATGAAGTGACCGCGTCGCGCCGGCCGGACCTTCCCATCATCTGGAGCGAGTACAACGCCACCTATACCAATGACTCGAAAATCACCGACGCGCTGTTCATGGGCCCGTGGTTGGCAGACACGGTGCGCCGGTGCGATGGGCTCGCGGACATGATGGCTTATTGGACGTTTTCGGATGTATTCGAAGAGCAAGGTGTGGTTCGTCGGCCGTTCTACGGTGGATACGGCTTGATTGCGGCCGGCGGCATTCCAAAACCGGCTTTCAATGCCTTCAAGATGCTGCATCAGTTGGGCGATGAGCGCCTGGATGTCGACTCGGACCACGTACTCGTCACGCGGCGGAAGGACGGCTCGCTCGTGATCGCGGTGTGGAATTACGTGTCGCCCGGACAAAACGCTTTGACGGCCACCATAGCTTTGCGGCTGCCGCATGAGGCACGCACGGCGCGGGTGGTTAGACTCGATGCGGATCACGGCGACGCCGGCGGCGCCTACGCCCGCATGGGATCGCCGCAATACCCAACGCGCTCACAACTCGATGCGTTGATCAAGGCATCTGCGCTCACCGCACCGGAAGACTTGGCGATCATGAACGACAGCGTATCGGTGACGCTGCCGCCCAACGGTCTTGCCACTATTGAGGTGCCGATGGCGGCTCATCGCCCCGGCGGCGGCGGCGGCGGCGGGTGATAGGCCTCGGGCCTCAGCCGCGAAGCAATACGTAAACCGCTCCGGTGCCGCCGTCAATCGCCCGCGCGGACGTGAAGGCCATGACGTCCGTATGCCGGCGCAGCCACAGATCGACTGCCGTCTTGAGCACCGGGCCGCGCGCGCCCGAACGGTAGCCTTTGCCGTGGATGATGCGCACGCAGCGGCGGCCCGAATCGCGGCTGCGCGCGATAAAATCGGCCAAGGAATCGCGTGCTGCTGGCTGGGTCATGCCGTGAAGATCCAACTCGTCCTCGGTGGGATATAATCCGCGCCGCAAGCGGCGCATCACTTGGACGCGCACGCCCGCTCGATGAAACGACAGCGCCGCGCCGCCGTCGGCGGCGGTCGTCGCGATCAGCGGCATCATGTCGTCGAGATTTTCCATGGCCGTAGGCGCCGGCCTGCGCAAACGCGCCCGTGGCGCGGGCTTGGCAAGCCCCTTCGCCGGCGGAACCTGAACCAGCGGCTTGACGTCGCGTACCGCTGCGCGAAATGCGCCGGCGTCGGCCGATTCGTTTTGTTCGCCGCCAAGCTCCGTATGACGCTTCTTGCCCATGATCACTTCGCTCGGCTATCGGGGTTTCCAGCGTTACAGTATAGTCCGCACGGCGAGACCCGCCAGCGCAGCGCAGGCTGATAAGCAGTGAAGATTCTTCTTTCCAATGACGACGGCTACCGTGCCGAGGGCCTGGCGGCGCTCGGCGAGGCGATCAGGCCGCTGGGCGCCGTTACCATTGTGGCACCCGATCGCAATCGAAGCGGAGCGAGTAACTCATTGACACTCGATGTACCGGTGCGAGCCGTGCGGTACGAGCCAGATGCCTACTATGTCAACGGCACACCGACCGACTGCGTGCATTTGGCGATCTCGGGCTTGTTCGATTTCGAGCACGACATCGTGGTGTCGGGTGTGAATGACGGCGCAAATCTTGGCGATGACACGCTGTACTCGGGCACCGTGGCCGCGGCCGTCGAAGGTCGATTCTTGGGGCTGCCGGCCATAGCCGTGTCGCTGTGCCTCACGCCGGACAGCCCGCGTAATTTTGCCAGCGCGGCGCAAGTTGCCGCGCAACTGGTGCGCCGCATGGCGCAGCGGCCTCTGCACGGTTTTGAGGAGGGACCGGTCATTCTGAATGTGAATGTTCCGGACTTGCCCGCGGGGCAATTACGCGGCATCAAGGTAACGCGGCTCGGAAACCGGCATCGCGCCAAGCCCATCGTCAAGGCAAAAGATCCCAGAGGCCGCGATGTCTATTGGGTGGGAAATGCGGGCGCCGGCCAGGACGCAGGTCCGGGCACGGACTTTCACGCCGTTGCGGAAGGTTACGCGTCCATCACGCCGTTGCAGATTGACCTGACACGGCATCCGGCGTTGCCTGATCTCAAACGATGGCTCGAGCTTGACTAATTTTATGGAAGGTCCACGCCTCAGCGGTATCGGCATGACCTCGGCGCGCACCCGGGAGCGGCTGGTGCAGCGGCTGCAGGAGCAGGGGATTGCCGATCAGCGGGTGCTGGATCGGATCCGCAATGTGCCGCGGCACCTCTTCATGGATGAGGCGTTGGCGAGCCGCGCGTATGAGGACACGGCTTTGCCCATCGGCTTCGGGCAAACCATATCGCAACCCTTCGTCGTTGCGCGCATGACGGAAGCATTGCTCGCAGCGGGCGAGGCGCCGAAAGTGTTGGAAATTGGAACGGGCTGCGGCTATCAGACTGCCGTGTTGTCGCCGCTGGTGAAGGAGATCTACACCATTGAGCGGATTGCTCCGCTGCTCGGACGGGCGCGGCGCACATTGCGGGAGCTGCGAATTCGCAATGTGAATTTTCGTCACGACGATGGCAACATCGGCTGGGCGGCGCGCGCGCCGTTCGATGGGATTGTCTTGACGGCCGCGCCGCATGCGGTGCCGAAATTACTGTTCGATCAGCTGAAAGTGGGCGGGCGCCTGATTGCCCCCGTGGGACCCGAGGGGCGGCAAGAACTGTTCCGCTACACCAAGGGCGAAACCCGGATCGATCGCCAGTCCCTCGGTGCAGTCAGCTTCGTTCCCTTGGTGTCGGGATTGCAGCGCTAGGACAGGCTGCTGTTTGCGCCATACGCAGTTCGATTTGCGCCATTGGCCTATGCCTGCTGCTCGGCGGCTGCGCGAGTACGCGCAGAGAGGGCCGTGAGGTCTACGTGGTGCGGCCGCAGGACACGGTGTACAGCATCGCGTGGCGCTATGGACTCGATTTTCACGACTTGGCGCGCTGGAACCACATCGGTCCTGATTTCCGTATCACGATCGGTCAGACGCTCATCCTCGCACCCGCCGCAGCCACCGCCGCCGCGCCGCCGCTGAAGGTTCCCAAGCCGCCGCGGGCGACTGCCCCGGCCAAGCCTCCGGCCGTTGCCTCAGCCCTGTCGTGGGTGTGGCCCACCGATCGGCTGTCCGCGCCGCAAGCGGTATCCGGCGGTGGAATTCTGGTGCCGGGGCGCCTGGGCCAGGACATTCGTGCGGCGTCATCCGGTCGGGTTGTTTACAACGGCATCGGTATTCGCGGCTACGGGAATCTGATCATCATCAAGCACGGCGAGAATTTACTGTCGGCCTACGCGCACACTCGCGAGCCGCTGGTGCATGACGGGCAGGAAGTTGCTCTGGGACAGGTGATCGCGCACATGGGAGAAGGAGCGCCGCAAAAGCCGGTTCTGTACTTCGAGATTCGGCGCAACGGCAAACCGGTTGATCCGTTGGGCTTCCTGCCGATCACGAAGTGATTTCTATGTTTGCTCCCCAATAGATTGATATGCATCAGTATTCAAGGGTCATTTAACTTTGTCGGGGACTTGCGACAGATAATCTCATATGGTTAACTGCGAGCCGTCGAGAAGATCCATTGCGGGGCGCTAGGCTTACACGTTAAATCGAAAAACAACAACAAGATCAATTAGAAGAAGAATATTCCTCGATAACAATTAGGTTGTGTATTTCGCTTATCGCCTCGCTATTTTTTTGAATGTTTTACACCAGCAGCAATGCTGCGACCTGTCGGTGCTCGGACACCAGCACGTTGAAAGTCCGGCAGGCCGCGCCGGTGTCCATGACCTCAAAACCAATCCCTGCGCGCAAAAACTGCGCGCCGAAAGATGCGGCCGGGAAGATCTGGCGCGCGCCCGTCCCCAACAACACCAATTCCGGCTCGAGGGCGAGGATGCGCGACCCGTCGACGGCGATGAGATCCTCGAGATTGTGAATGTTCGGCTCAGCAATCACCGTTGAGGCGCTCAGGATCACTGCGCCACGATAGATATTTTCATTCACGCGCAACTCGCCGCCGCCGTAGGCGCGAATGACGTTGATGCCGGAACTCAGGTCCTGGGTAAATTGCATGCGCTTAAGATACTCAAAATTTTGTCGGAGCGTTCGTGTCCAGCCAGTATTTCCGCTTCCTCTCCCGCAGCGCCGAGCCTCGCCGCTCCGCGTTCCTGGAGCAATTGCTGGCGCGCGCCGACGGCGGCCGGCTCGTCAGCGATTGGCGCGCCGACGCATTCCGTGTCATCGCGCCGCAGGCGCTCTGGCCGGGAGTAGCGCCCGCAGCGCTGCGTGCCGACGCCGCAGCTGTCGACGCCGCAGCCGTGGACGCGGCAGCGGCTAACGCCGCGTGGGTTTGCCTCGCAACGCCGGTTCACTATGTCGCCGACATGACCAGCGTGCGCATGCCCCAAGGCGGTATCCTGTCGCTCATGCAGGCGGACGCCGAGACGCTCGCGCTGGATTTCAATCGAGTATGGAATGGATCGGGCATTCGTTTGGCGGCGGGCGCTTCGGCGCGTCTATATGGCATTTTTGATCAAACGCTCAACGTCACGACACGCGACCCTGAGGATGTACTCGAGCGGCACATTGAAGAATATCTACCGGCAGGCGCCGATGCGCCACGCCTGCGGCAACTGATGAGTGAAATCGAGATGTGGTTATTCGAGCATGAGGTCAACAGTACGCGGGCGCATGCCGGCGCTCCGCGCGTCAGCGGGCTTTGGCTGTGGGGCGGGGGCGCGCCGCTTGCTTCGCTGCCGCGAGTACAAGGCTGGGCCGCGGGGGATGACGTTTTTTTCAGTGCCTTCAAGGGCGAAGAATCCGGCAGCGGCGTCATCGTCGCCTCCCAAGCTCCCGGTGAGGGCGGATGGCGCGATATGGAGTCGCGCTGGCTCGAGCCGGCGGTGGCGCAGTTGCGCGCGGGACGTCTATCGCGGCTGGACCTGTCGGCCGGTGAGCGATGCGTCACCCTGTCGGCGCGCGCAGTTCGGCGCTTCTGGCGCAGACGCAAACCGTGGTGGGAGTTCTTCGCGTGAGCGGCATGGAGATTAGGCGCCGGGCGCTCGGAGTGGCGCATGATTTCGCGGGCCAGGTGCATCCCGTGTTACGGCGCGTCTATGCCGCCCGCGGCATCGACAATGATTCGGAGCTTGATTTGTCCCTGGATCGGATGCTGCCGGTGGGATCTCTGGAGGGGCTGGATGCGGCGACGCGGCTGCTGGCCTCGCATCGCGCAGGCCGTGTGCTGGTGATCGGCGATTTCGACGCCGACGGCGCCACCAGCACCGCCGTGGTCGTCAGGGCGCTGCGCGCCATGCATTTCGCGCACGTCGATTTCCTGGTGCCCAATCGGTTTCGCTTCGGTTATGGGCTGACGCCGGAAATCGTGGCGTTGGCCGCCACCCGCGCGCCATCATTGATCGTCACCGTGGATAACGGCGTGTCCAGTGTGGCGGGAGTGGACGCGGCGCGAGAGATCGGGGTACCGGTGCTCGTGACCGATCATCATTTGCCGGGCGCTGTCCTGCCGCGAGCGGAGGTGATCGTGAATCCCAACCTCCCGGGCAGCCAATTCGCAAGCCCCGCCCTGGCCGGCGTGGGTGTTGCTTTCTACCTGGTCGCGGCGCTGGCCAAGTGGCTCGGGGAGGAAAGATTCCGGGTTGCGGACTTGCTGGACTTGGTGGCTCTCGGAACCGTTGCCGATATGGTTCCGCTGGACCGCAACAATCGAATACTGGTGTCGCAGGGCATCAAGCGTATTCGCGCCGGCCGCTGCGTCGCCGGCATTCGTGCATTGCTCGAGTCGGCCGGTCGCCGCCAGGAGCAGCTGACGGCAGCTGATTTAGGGTTCGCGGTGGCGCCGCGATTAAACGCGGCGGGACGGCTCACCGATATGAGCGTCGGCATTGCCTGTCTGTTGGCTGACCAGCCCGAGGAGGCCGCGCGATTGGCGGGTTTGCTCGCAAAACTCAATGACGAGCGGCGTGAAATCGAACAGCGAATGCAACTCGAAGCGGTGGGGCTTGCCGACGACATGCGCGTCGGCGAGGCGGCCGAGTCGCTTGGGGTGTGCCTGTTCGACGAAAGCTGGCATCAAGGCGTGGTCGGCTTGGTCGCCGGCAGAATCAAGGACCGGCTGCACCGGCCGGTGATCGCTTTCGCGCGCGCGGAAGACGGCTCGCTGCGCGGCTCGGCGCGCTCCGTGCTCGGCGTGAACATTCGGGATGCCCTCGACAGCATTGCCACGCGGCGGCCCGGTCTCATCGACAAATTCGGCGGTCACGCCATGGCCGCCGGGTTGAGCCTGCAGGAAGGAAATTTGCCCGACTTCAAAATAGCTTTCGCGGCTGAAATTGCCGCGCGCGCCGATCGCGATTCGCTCACCGGCGTGATCTACTCGGATGGCGTGCTGAGCGCCGAGGAGCTGTGCGTCGAAACGGCGCAGGCGTTGCGCGGCGCGGGTCCTTGGGGTCAAGGATTCCCGGAGCCGGTGTTCGACGGGCAGTTCCAAGTCGTGGATGCCAGAATCGTCGGCGGCAAACATATGAAGCTGCGGCTGGATTCGGTGAATCGCGGCCGGGAGCCGCTCGATGCGATTGCTTTCGGCTATGTGGGAGGCTCGTCCGAGGATGCAAATTTGGGCAGCGGCGCAACGATTCAACTCGCCTATCGCCTCGAGATCAACGAATTCCGCGGTGCTGAACGCGTGCAGCTGAATTGCCAGCACCTCAAGATCGGCTGACCAATGTGCTAGGATTCGCGGCCATGGAAATCAATCAAATCAAACGATCCATCAAAGATCTCGAGGAACGCACCGATTCCTTGAGGAGGTATCTTTGATTACGACAACAAGCACGAGCGCCTTCAAGAAGTAGCGCGCGAATTGGAGCAGCCGGGTATTTGGGACAATCCGGATCGCGCCCAAGAGCTGGGAAAGGAGCGCGCGAAACTCGAGCTGGTCGTCGGCAGCCTTGACCGCCTCAAGCTCAGCTTGAATGATGCCTCGGAGCTGATCGATCTGGCGGCTGAGGAGTCGGATGCTTCGGCCGCGGCGGGCATCGAGGCCGACGTCAACGCTTCCGCTGCCGAAGTCGAAAGACTCGAGTTCCAGCGCATGTTTCCGGGCAAAATGGACTCGCACAATGCCTTTCTCGATATTCAAGCCGGGGCGGGCGGCACTGAAGCTCAGGACTGGGCCCAAATGCTGCTGCGCATGTATCTGAAGTGGGCCGATTCGCATGGCATCAAGACTGAGATCATCGATCAGAGCGACGGCGAAGTCGCCGGCATCAAGGGCGCGACCGTTAATATGATCGGCGACTACGCGTACGGTTGGCTGCGGACCGAAACCGGTGTGCATCGCCTGGTGCGCAAATCCCCGTTTGATTCGGGCAACCGTCGGCATACTTCGTTTGCATCGGTGTTCGTCTCGCCGGAAGTCGACGATGACATCGATATCGAAATCAATCCGGCGGACCTGCGCACCGACGTTTACCGATCCAGCGGCGCGGGCGGGCAGCACGTCAACAAAACCGAGTCTGCGGTACGCATAACGCATATGCCGAGCGGCATCGTGGTGGCCTGCCAAGGCGAGCGCAGCCAGCACAAGAACCGCTCGACGGCGATGAAGATGCTCAAGGCCAAGCTTTACGAGCTCGAATTCAACAAGCGCAACGCCGCGGCCAAGGTGCTCGAGGACTCGAAGTCGGACGTCAGCTGGGGCAACCAAATTCGCAGTTATGTTCTGGACCAGTCGCGCATCAAGGACTTGCGCACCGGCGTGGAGATCGGCAATACCACCGCGGTGCTCGACGGCGCGCTGGATGAATTCATGCAAGCCAGCTTGAAACAGGGCCTGTAACCGCACCAATGAGCGACAACGACGAAAATCATCTGATCGGTGAGCGCAGGGCGAAGCTGGCGAAATTGCGCGAGCGCGGCATCGCTTTCCCGAACGACTTTCGGCGCAATGCATTGGCCGCCGATCTTCTGACCGCGTACGGCGAGAAGCCCGCTGAGGCGCTCGACGCAGCGGCAGTGCGCGTCAGCGTGGCGGGCCGCATGCGCGCCAAGCGAGTCATGGGCAAGGCGAGTTTCGCCAAGCTCGAGGATTCGAGCGGCGCGATTCAAGTGTTCTTGCAGCAAAGCGCGCTGGGCGAGATCTACGATGAGTTCAAAGGTTGGGATGTCGGTGATGTAGTCGGCGCCGAAGGAGTGTTGTTCCGCACCAAGACCAATGAGTTGTCGGTGCGCGCGGAACGCATCGTGCTGTTGACCAAGTCGCTGCGGCCGTTGCCCGATAAGTGGCATGGCATCGCCGATACCGAGATGCGCTATCGGCGCCGCTACGTCGATCTGATCATGAACGAGGAGAGCCGGCGCGTGTTCGAGACGCGATCGGCGATCGTGCGCTACCTGCGTGCATTCCTCGACTCGCGCGGTTTCCTCGAAGTGGAAACCCCCATGCTGCATCCCATTCCCGGGGGCGCGGCCGCACGTCCCTTCAAGACCCACCACAATGCGTTGGATGTCGGCATGTACCTGCGCATCGCGCCGGAGCTGTATTTGAAGCGGCTGACGGTGGGCGGCTTCGAGCGTGTCTACGAGATCAACAGAAATTTCCGCAACGAGGGCGTATCGACGCAGCACAACCCTGAATTCACCATGCTCGAGTTGTATCAGGCCTATGCCGATTACACCGACCTGATGGAATTGATCGAAAAGCTGTTCCAGGGTCTTGCCGATACCCTCTTGGGCTCGCGCAAGATCATGTATCAAGGCACGGAGTTTGATCTATCGAAGAGCTTCGCCCGAATGAGCATCGAAGACATCATTCTGGCGAATAATCCTGACTTGGATCCGATGTCGCTGCGCGATGCATCCTACCTGCGGCGCGTGTGCGATCGGATGAAAATTCCCTATAAAGCGGGCGACGGCCCAGGCAAGCTGCAGATCGAGATATTCGAACGGAGCGGCGAACATACGCTGATCCAGCCCACCTTTGCCTATGGCTATCCGGCTGAAGTGTCGCCGCTGTCACGGCGCAACGACCAAGATCCCTTCATCACGGATCGATTCGAATTTTTCATCGGCGGGCGGGAGTTGGCAAACGGATTTTCGGAGCTGAACGATGCCGAGGATCAGGCGCAGCGCTTCAAGGATCAGGTGATGCGCAAGGACGCGGGCGACGAAGAAGCCATGTACTACGACGCGGACTACGTGCGCGCGCTGGAATACGGCATGCCTCCCACCGCAGGACTGGGCTTGGGCGTCGATCGGCTGGTCATGTTGTATACCAATTCGCCCTCCATCCGCGACGTGCTGCTGTTCCCGCACATGCGGCCGGAGTTTTAGCAAAGCTCTTTAGGCGACGCTAGGAATCACGTAGGGCAGCGGCAATTCGGCGGCGTTCACCAGAATTTCCGTGGGCGCATCGCTGCTGACGGCCGCACCCGGTCCTACACTCAAGACCGCGAGCGCCTCGATGCGCCCGTTGCTTTGCGCAACTTCCGTCAAGCGTCCTTGACGGCCATCCGCGAGGCGCACCGCCTGACCGACCTCCCAGGCTCCCGATGGCAGCTGCAAGCGGTGCAAGCGACGTTTGATGCGGCCCAGGTGCTGAGTCCGCGCGATGATTTCCTGGCCGGTGTAGCAGCCCTTGGTGAAGCTGATGCCGTCCAGCAGGTCGAGATTCAACATTTGCGCGACGAAAGCTTCGCTCGTGGCTGCGTAAATTTGCGGCAGTCCGGCGCGAATGTCTGCGAGGCGCCATTCGTCCTCAACTCGTTTAGCCTCTGCGGCATCGCCGCTGGACGGAAGTTTTTCCGCAGCGCCGATGAGCCAATGGCGATTCTTGTCGTGACCCACCGGGGCAACGCCGACACCGTCAATTTCGGTGTAACCGGTGCTCGGCTGCGGCATCCCCCCGACGTGACCCGCCACCGCGAGCGAGTCGCCGGCATCTTCAATCTGCACTTTTGCGCGCAGAATGAACTTGCGCATGCGCTCCATCGTCGTCTTTAGGATTTCGCGCGGCAGAATTGCAATCACCCCGCTCGAATGGGGCAACAGATATATGAGTGCCAGCACGCGGCCCTGCGCACTGGAGTAGGCAGCCAACAGCGGCGCGTTCTCAGTCAGCCGCTGCGTATCGTTCGATACCTGACCCTGCAGGAAGGGCAGCGCATCCGCACCGGTAAATCGCAAAACTCCCAAGTGCGTTAAGCGGCCGGATGAGACTGAGGTGATGGTCATCGTATATAGGATGGGTGCGGCGCCCGCGATGTCAAGCCCTTGTCAGTACACCGTTTGCCCCTATTTTCTGGCAAACTTTCATGGTGACGCCGACTTCCGAAGATTCCATGCCTGTAACGCCGCCCGCAGAGGCTGCGCCGGCTCCTGCCGCGAAAGCGCCGCCCGAGATTGGCGGACGCGAAGGCCCTGAGCCGACGCGCTTTGGCGATTGGGAACTCCGTGGCCGCTGCATCGATTTTTAACTGATGCCCGCACGCCCCCGTCCGACTTCGCCGCACGCCGAAATCTACCGCTGGCAGATCGGCAACACGCTGTCGATTTTGCACCGGGTCACCGGCGCCGCGCTGGCGTTGGGTCTCGTTGCCTTGAGCTATTGGCTCGTGTCCTTGGCGGGCGGTCCGGAATCTTATGTCTCGGCCGCGCGATTTTTCAGCGGCCCGATCGGGCTCACCGTTCTGCTCGGCTGGACGTTCGCATTTTTGTTTCACCTGCTGAACGGCGTTCGCCATTTGTTCTGGGATGCGGGGCGAGGATTCGAGCGTACCCAGCGGCATGCGAGCGGTTGGGCCGCTGTGCTCGGTGCGCTCGCATTGACTCTGTGCGTGGCGGCCTGGGTTTGGCCGCGCCTATCATGAGTCTGCGAAGCCCTTTGAGCCGCGTGTTGGGTCTGGGGTCTGCCAAAGACGGCACCACGCATTGGTGGGCTCAAAGGGTCACTGCGGTGGCGCTGATTCCATTGACGCTATGGTTCTTGTTTTCTTTGCTGACGTTGCCGGGCCTCGACTATGAAACCGTACACACTTGGCTCTCGGTGCCCATCACGGGATTCTTGGCGGTGTTGCTGGTTGCGGTGCTCACCTACCATTCTTATTTGGGCACCCAGGTGATTGTCGAGGATTACGTGACCTCGAGCGGCATGAAGGTTTTGAGTCTGATGGCGCTGCGATTTTTGTACGTCTTGGCCGGCGGCGCCGGAATATTTGCCATCTTGCGCGTCGCCTTCGGATTCTCCCAGCTATGAGCGACTACAAGTTCGTCGATCACACCTACGACGTGGTCGTCGTCGGCGCCGGCGGGGCGGGACTGCGCGCCACCTTCGGTTTGGCCGAAGCCGGACTGTCGACGGCGTGCTTGACCAAGGTGTTTCCGACGCGCAGTCATACGGTCGCGGCGCAGGGAGGAATTTCCGCGGCTCTCGGCAACATGGGCGCCGATGACTGGCGCTGGCATATGTACGACACGGTCAAGGGCTCCGATTGGCTGGGCGATCAAGACGCCATCGAATTCATGTGCAAGGAGGCGCCGGCCGCGGTCATTGAACTCGAACATTACGGCGTGCCGTTTTCGCGCACCGAGGATGGGCGCATTTATCAGCGGCCCTTCGGCGGCATGACGACGCATTACGGCAAGGGAATTGCTCAGCGAACCTGCGCCGCGGCGGATCGTACCGGTCATGCCATGCTGCATACGCTGTATCAACAGTCCTTGAAACACGAGGCCAATTTCTTCATCGAATACTTCGCGCTCGACCTCATTATGGAAAATGGCGAGTGCCGGGGCGTGGTGGCGCTCGACATGTCCGATGGCACGCTGCACCGGTTCAGGGCGCACCAAGTCATATTGGCCACCGGCGGCTACGGTCGAGCCTGGTTTTCATGCACGTCGGCGCATACTTGCACGGGCGACGGCGGGGGCATGGCGCTGCGCGCCGGACTGCCCTTGCAGGACATGGAATTCGTTCAATTTCACCCCACGGGCATCTATGGGGCCGGCTGCCTGATCACTGAAGGCTCTCGCGGCGAGGGCGGATACCTGACCAATTCGGCGGGCGAGCGGTTCATGGAGCGCTATGCGCCGAACGCGAAGGACTTGGCGTCCCGCGATGTCGTCAGCCGTTCGATGACCATTGAGATTCGCGAGGGACGCGGCGTCGGCAAACTCAAGGATCATATCCACCTGCATTTGGAACACTTGGGTCCCGCGGTGATCAAGGAGCGATTGCCCGGCATCGCGGAAACCGCCCGAATATTCGCCGGCGTGGATGTCAACAAAGAGCCGATACCGGTGCTGCCCACGGTCCACTACAACATGGGCGGCATCCCTTGCAACGTCCAGGGGGAAGCACTGACACGCACGGGCAGCGGCGAGAGTTTGGTGCCCGGCCTCATGGCGGTCGGTGAGGCAGCATGCGTCTCGGTGCACGGTGCGAACCGCCTGGGGTCCAACTCGCTGCTCGACCTGGTGGTGTTCGGCCGCGAAGCGGCACAGCATTGCGCGCGCGTGTTGAAACCGGGCACAGCGCATCGCGCGCTCAAAGCAGATGCAGGGGCGGCTTCCGTCGAGCGTCTGGATAAACTTCGCCATGCCAAGGGCTCGCAGCGCACGGCCGATATTCGCTTGAACATGCAGCGCGTCATGCAGAGCGACGCCGCCGTGTTTCGCACCGCGGAGACCTTGAATGAGGGCAAGCGCAAGCTGGCCGAGGTTTTCACGTCGTTCGCCGACGTCAAAGTCGCCGATCGCTCCTTGGTGTGGAACAGCGATCTCATCGAGACGTTGGAGTTGGATAATTTATTGGGGCAGGCGGTGGCAACGCTGCATTCGGCGGAGAATCGCAAGGAAAGCCGCGGCGCGCAGGCGCGGGAGGATTTTCCCAATCGGGACGATCAGAAATGGTTGAAACACACGCTTTGCTGGGTCGATTCCGCCGGCGCCAGCCGCTTCGACTATCGGCCGGTGCATTTGAATACTTTGACCGACGAGGTCGAATCGATCCCCCCCAAAGCGCGGACCTATTGAGGAGCATCGATGGCTGAGTTCTTTCTGCCGCCCAATTCCAAGATACGCAAGGACGGCCGTGTCTACAAAGCGCCTTCCGGCGCGAACAATGTCCGCGTTTTCAAGATCTACCGTTTCGATCCGGACGTGAAGGAAAATCCGCGGCTCGACACCTACGAAGTCGATATGGACCACTGCGGCCCGATGGTGCTGGACGCGCTCATCAAGATCAAGAACGAGATCGATACGACGCTCACCTTTCGCCGCTCATGCCGCGAAGGGATCTGCGGTTCTTGCGCCATGAATATCGACGGCAAGAATGCGCTGGCCTGCATCAGCGCCTGCGCCGATGTCAAACACGACATCAGGATCTATCCGCTGCCGCACTTGCCGGTCATCAAGGATTTGGTGCCCGATCTCACCAATTTCTACGCCCAGTACGCTTCGATCAAGCCGTGGCTGCAGACCCGCACGCCGCCGCCGCCCGACGGCGAGCGGCTGCAGTCCAAAGAGGACCAGGAAAAGGTGGACCGTCCCTCGGCTTGCATACTTTGCGCCTGCTGTTCCACGAGTTGCCCGAGCTATTGGTGGAACAGCGATCGCTATCTGGGGCCTGCGGCTCTGTTGGCCGCGTATCGCTGGATCGTGGACAGCCGCGACGAGGCGGCGGGTGAGCGCCTGGATAATCTCGAAGATCCGTTCCGTCTCTATCGCTGCCATACCATCATGAATTGCACCGAGGCCTGCCCCAAGGACTTGAATCCGGCCAAGGCGATCGGCGAAATCAAGCAAATGATGGTCCATCGGCGTCATTGATGACGGTTGACGTCGGGAAATTGCGTTGGCGTTGCCGCCGGGGAATGAAAGAGCTCGATATTTTGCTGACGCGCTATGTGGATGAGCGCTATGGCTCAGCTCCGGCCGAGGAGCAGCGAGCGTTCCAAGGTCTGCTGGAAACCCAGGATCCGGTGATTTATGCCTATTGCTTGGGCCAGGAACGTCCGCCTGAGCACCTGGCGGCGCTGATCGAACGGATTACCGCCTACTCGCATGCCAAGCGCTAACGCGGTCCGGTACCGCTGTTAGAATCCCGGGCGTGTGCGCAAATTCACGTTTAATCATCCCGGCGCGGGAATTGTCGAACTTTTCCCTCAGGCGTTGGTCTATCGCGACAGGCTGGGTTTTAAGCTCGCCGGTTTGTGATCACCCATGAGCGTCGAGGAGAGTGACCTCAAACTGGTCGAAAGGGTCCAGCGCGGCGAGCGCGCGGCGTTCGATTTATTGGTCCTGCGATACCAGCACAAGGTGCTGAAGCTGATCATGCGTTACGTGCACGATGCAACTGAGGCTGAGGACATTGCACAGGAAGCTTTCGTCAAAGCTTTCCGTGCGCTGCAGTCGTTTCGCGGCGATAGTGCGTTCTACACCTGGCTTTACCGAATCGCGATCAACACCGCGAAGAATGCGCTGGTGGCGACCAAACGGCGCCCCATGGATTACGACCTGGATTTGCAAGACCCCGAGCAATACGATTTGCACGCCCGCCTTGCCGAATCCGAGACGCCGGAAGGCCTGTTGCTCACCGATGAGATTCGCGAAACGGTCAACCGGGCGATCGAGAACTTGCCGGAGGATCTGCGCACGGCAATCGTACTCCGGGAGCTGGAAGGATTAAGTTATGAGGATATTGCCCAGACGATGGACTGTCCGGTGGGCACGGTGCGCTCGAGAATCTTTAGAGCGCGAGAGGCGATTGACAAAAAGCTACGACCGATTTTTGATGGCGGCTTAGGAAGGCCAGAGGACACATGAGCGAACAAATTCGTGAACAAGTCTCGGCATTTTTCGACGGAGAACTGCCCAACACAGAAACCGAACTGTTGTTGAAGCGCTTGACTCGCGACGGCGAGCTGCGTGAGAGCTTTGGGCGGTATGCAGTGATCGGCGAGGCGATGCGCGGCGCCGGCTCCCACTTTTTGACCCGGGGCTTCGCCTCGCGCGTCAACCTGGCGATTGACGGTGAACCGGCGCAGGTGCCCGGGCACGCGCATCAGGCTCACGCCTCCCGCTGGTGGCGGCCTCTCGCCGGGGTCACGGTTGCCGCGGGTGTGGCGACCGTCGCCATCGTTGCTTTGCAACAACGCGCGATTTCTCCGGGTCCGCGCGCGACACCGGCGCTGACCGCACAGACTGCCGGTGTGCCGCAGAGCATCGTTGCGGCACAAAACGCCTCCGTTCAGAGCGGCGGCGGCGCACGCGAAGCGCTTTCGTACACGGTACCCGCGAGATCGGCGGATGTGCCGGCGGCCCTAGCGCCTGGCCGATTGACCAACTATGTTTTCGCGCACAGCAAGTACTCCTCCGGCCTGGGCCAGCGCGGCGTGTTGGCGGACTTGCTCATCGAAGACGATGAGCTGCAACCCGTGCCCATTCAAGGGGTGGCGCAACCCACATTGACACCGGATGTGCGCGTCGCTCCATGACGCGATCCCGGCAAAGCCGCGCCCATTGGTTGGTTCCGTGCGCCCTGGTCGGAGTGCTGCTGACGACGCTGCCGCAGCGTGCGCGAGGCGCCGATGATCCGCGCGAGTGGCTGGAGAAGATGAACAAGGCTCTGGCCACGCGCAACTACGACGGCACGTTTTTTCACTTGAGCGGCGGTCGAGTCGAGACCATGCGCATTGTCCACCGGGTGCGGGCGGGTCGCGTGACCGAACGGCTGCAGTCGCTGGATGGCTCCGGGCGCGAATTCGTGCGCGCCAACGACGAGTTGACCTGCTATTTGCCTGATCAGCATACGGTGCTGGTCGAGCAGCGGCCGAATAACGGACCATTTTTGGGTTCGCTGCCGCAATTTGACGCGTCGGTGAGCGATTTCTACCGCATCGAGGCCTTGCCGGCGACCCACATTCTCGGTCGCCCGGCGAGAGTGATCGCGGTGAACCCCAAGGATCAGTTCCGGTTTGGTTACCGCTTGTGGCTCGATGAGAAGACGGCGATGCCGCTGAAAACGCAACTGGTCGATCCACGCGGTCAGGTGATTGAGCAGATATTCTTTGCGCGCCTGGATATGCCGGAGACCATTCCGGATGTCGACTTGGCGCCCACCGTGCGCACCGAGGGAATGCGCTGGGTGCGCCAAGGGCCGTCGCCCGACAGCGCATCTGCGGCGCTCGGCGCCTACCGCGCCAGCCAATTGCCCCCGGGATTTCGTTTGACGGTGCAGGGTGCGCAAACGTTGGGCGGCGCCTCGGCGCCGGCGAGTCATTTGGTTTATTCCGATGGACTGGCGACCGTGTCCGTGTTCGTCGAAGAGCAATCGGCGACTACGGCCGGAGCCGCCGTTTCCCCCGACGCCCAACCTGAGCCTCCCGTGCAAGGATTGGCCCGCGTCGGCTCGGGGTACGCGTTCTCCACCATCGTGCAGGGCCACCAAGTAACCGCGGTCGGCGAGGTCCCCGCGCAAACGGTGGAGTTCATTGCGCACTCGGTAAAAATCTATAGCAGCGGCCAGCCACCGCGACACTAGGGTGGCTAGGCCCCTAGGCATGCGATTCTCGCTGTACTCACGCCCTGGGTGCGGCCTGTGCGAGGAGATGTTGAGCGAACTGGCTGCCCTGCCGGCAGCGCGCGGCATACCGATCGATGTCATCGACGTCGATGTTCAGCCCGCCGCTCGGGCGCGCTACGGCCACAAAATCCCCGTACTGCTCTTTGGGGGAGAATTGGTTTGTCACGGCCGCCTAGACCCGGAAGAGGTGGATAAGACCCTCGCTCATCACCGCCGACCGGTATAATGCCTGGTTTGCCCAAACCTAGGCCTCGATGAAGAATATCCGCAATTTTTCCATTATTGCTCATGTTGACCACGGCAAATCGACATTGGCCGATCGCTTCATTCAGGAATGCGGCGGACTCGATGCGCGCGAGATGCAAGCCCAGGTTCTCGACAGCATGGATCTGGAGCGCGAGCGCGGCATTACCATCAAAGCGCAGAGCGTGACGCTGGGTTTCAAATCCGAAACCGGCGAGCTGTACCAGCTCAATTTCATCGACACCCCAGGGCACGTGGATTTTTCCTATGAGGTCTCGCGCTCGCTCGCCGCCTGCGAAGGTGCGCTGCTGGTGGTCGATGCCGCCCAGGGCGTAGAGGCGCAGAGCGTCGCCAACTGCTACACCGCGTTGGAGCAGGGGTTGGAGGTGCTGCCGGTCATCAACAAAATCGATCTGCCGTCTGCCGATCCTGCCAAAGTCATTCATGAAATTGAAGAGATCATCGGCATCCCGGCGGAAGACGCAGCATTGGTCAGCGCCAAGACCGGCCAGGGTGTTGCCGAACTGTTGGAGCAACTGGTCAAGCGCATTCCGGCGCCCAAGGGAGATCCGGACGGTCCCCTGCAGGCGTTGATCATCGATTCCTGGTTCGACAACTACGTGGGCGTGGTCTCCTTGGTGCGGGTCATGAACGGGGCGCTGCGCACCGGGGAAAAGATCAGGGTGATGTCGACGGGCCGCAGCCACCAGATCGACAAGCTCGGCCGGTTTTCGCCCAAACCCGTGACTCGCGAATCGCTCGAGACCGGCGAGGTCGGCTTCGTGATCGCCGGAATCAAGGAAATCGACGGCGCCCCGGTGGGCGACACCATCACGCTGGAAAACAATCCGGCGAAAGAGCCGCTTGCCGGCTTCAAGCAGGTGCAGCCGCGAGTTTTCGCCGGGTTGTTTCCCGTGAGTTCGGATGACTACGAGCAATTTCGCGACGCCTTGAAGAAACTGAAGCTCAACGATTCAGCGCTGCACTTCGAGCCGGAAGTGTCCACCGCGCTGGGATTTGGATTTCGCTGCGGATTCTTAGGGCTGCTGCACATGGACATCGTGCAGGAGCGCCTGGAGCGCGAGTACGGCTTGAATTTGATTACCAGCGCGCCAACCGTTATTTACGAGGTTTTGTTGACCGACGGATCGGTCATCAACGTCGACAACCCGACCAAGCTGCCGCCTCAGGATCGCATCTCTGAGCTTCGTGAACCGATCATCATTGCCAATATTCTCGTGCCGCCTGACCACGTGGGCGCAGTGCTGACCTTGTGCAGTGAAAAGCGCGGCGTGCAAAAGAAGATGCTGTTCCTGGGCAGTCAGGTCTCGTTGCAGTACGAATTGCCGCTGGCCGAGGTCGTGCTGGATTTCTTCGATCGCTTGAAGTCCTCGAGCCGCGGCTATGCGTCGTTTGACTACGAATTCAGCCATTTTCAGGCCGCGCCACTGGTCAAGCTCGACGTCTTGATCAACGGCGAGCCGGTCGATGCGCTGTCGCTCATCGTCCATCGCGACAACTCCTACAACCGCGGCCGGGAACTGGTCGATAAAATGCAGGAACTGATACCGCGGCAAATGTTCGACATTGCCGTGCAGGCAGCGATCGGAAGCCATATCATCGCGCGCGCCAGCGTCAAAGCGATGCGCAAGAACGTGCTGGCCAAATGCTATGGCGGCGACATCACGCGCAAGCGCAAGCTGCTCGAGAAGCAGAAGGCCGGTAAGAAGCGCATGAAGCAAGTCGGCCAGGTGGAGATCCCGCAAGAAGCTTTTCTCGCGGTGTTGCAGGTCGGAAAGAAGGCCAATTGACCGATGGCCCGCGGTTTTGAAACCCTTGGAGGAATTTCGTGAATGATGGCGATGGTATTTTCATAGGGCTTCTGTCCGCAGGCGCCGTCTGCGTGCTGGTGATTCTGATCGACGGTTGGTTCTTCAGGCCGAGGCGGGATCCCGGTGCGTCGAGCGCCGAGGAACCCATGCTGCCGAAATTGGCAGGTTACGCGCTGGTGGGCCTGTCCTTGGGCATGCTGTGGCGGCTCTTCAAGTACGAAGCGGTGGATTTCAGTCTCATGCTGGTGGTCGTCGGCGCGGTTTCCGGGATCATCTGGGCGGCGGATCAGCTTTTCTTTGCACGCCGCCGCAAGCTGGCCGCCGTATCGGCGGGCACGCCGGCCGAGCGAGTGCGCGAGCCGCTCGCCGTCGAATATGCGCGCTCGTTTTTTCCGGTCATCATCTTGGTGCTGGTCATCCGCTCTTTTCTATTCGAGCCCTTCCGCATCCCCTCGGATTCCATGATGCCGACCTTGTTCGATGGCGATTTCATTTTCGTCAGCAAGTATTCCTATGGCTTGCGGCTCCCCGTCGCGAACACGCTGGTATTCGCCACGGGCACGCCGCAGCGGGGCGACGTGATCGTGTTCCGCCTGCCGCCGAACCCGAAAATCAACTACATCAAACGCCTCGTCGGCCTGCCGGGAGATCGCATCCGAGTCGATGAAAACAACCAGCTCTACGTCAACGACAAGCCCATGGCGCAGTCGCGCGGTCCGCTCTATGCGGGGCCGAAGCAGGATCTCTGGAACTACACCGGCGTCCCGACGGCTTTCGAGCAATTGGAGGCCAAGCGCCATCAAATCATGTTTGCCAATGGCAGCGTCAAAACGGGCGAATGGGTGGTCCCCGCGGGCCATTATTTCTTCATGGGCGACAACCGGAACAACAGCAAGGACAGCCGTTGGCTCGATGAGCCGGATGCGCCGGGATTCGTTCCGGAGCAGAATCTGGTCGGTAAAGCGGTCCGTATTTGGCTTAATCTTGATACTCGTGACGGACCTCTCTGGAGAAGGGTCGGGAATAAGATTGAATAGGGGCTCTTTTAGGGAGGAATCTATGCAAAAGCATCAGCAGGGCATGACATTCATTGGACTGCTTTGCGTTCTCGCGTTGGCGGGCGTGGTCGTCTACGCAGGGGTGCGTCTGGCTCCCGTCTACCTCAATTACATGAAAATCGCGCGCACCTTGGAATCCGTGGCGACCGAGGTCAAGGGCGACAACCCCGACCCGCAGGCGATCCGCAATCTTATCGACCGGCACTTCAATATCGAGGACCCGACCGTGGTCACAGTGAAGGATATCGAGATCACCAAGAGCGAAGACGGTGTTGAAATGCACGTGACCTACGATGACACCGTACCGTACGTGGCGAACGTGTCGCTGAGTGTGCATTTCGACAAGACAGTGAAGGTGCGGTGATTCCGCTGCGCAAACCGGACGATCTCTCTGCTTGGGTCGAACGTACGTTCGGCCATGTCTTTAACACGCCTGCGCTGTGCCATACGGCCGTCACGCACCGCAGTGCCGGCGCCGACCATAACGAGCGGCTGGAGTTTTTGGGTGATTCAATTCTCAACTGCGCCGTGGCGCGCCTGCTCTTCGATGCGCACCCGCTCGCGGACGAAGGCGCTTTGTCCCGGTTGCGTGCTTCCTTGGTGAGCGGCGATACCTTGGCGCAGATCGCCGGCGATTTGGGCTTGGGAGACTACTTGCGCCTGGGGCAGGGCGAACTTAAATCGGGTGGTTTTCGCAGAGCCTCTATTTTGGCCGATGCGCTCGAGGCGATGCTGGGCGCCATTTTCCTGGATGCGGGTTTCGATGCGGCAGCCGCGGCGGTCGCGCGCATCCTGGGTCCAAAAATGACGGATATGCCTGCTGCCGACGCACTCAAGGATCCCAAGACTCGCTTGCAGGAAGTGTTGCAGGCACGCGGCCTCGCCTTGCCGACCTACACCCTGACCGCCGTTGGGGGCGATCCGCATGCACAATCCTTTACCGTCACCTGCGATGTTCCTGTATTCGGCGTCGCCGCGGTGGGCGAGGGCGCCAGCCGCCGCCGCGCCGAGCAATTGGCCGCGGCTAAAGTCATAGACCTGCTACCCGACGAAATTCGCGTGCACGCATGAGCGAACCTGAATTTCGCGCCGGTCACGTCGCCATTGTCGGGCGGCCCAATGTCGGCAAATCCACCCTGGTGAATGCGCTGGTCGGCCGCAAGGTGACGATCGTTACCGCCAAGCCGCAGACCACACGGCACCGGATTCTAGGCCTGGTCAATCGTCCCGGGGCCCAGCTGGTGCTGGTTGACACGCCGGGCCTGCATGAATCCACGCGCCGCGTCATGAATCAGTATATGAATCGCGTCGCCATCTCATCCTCGCAGGATGCCGATGTCATCCTGTTCGTGATCGAAGCGATGCGTTTCACCGACGAGGACCTGTGGGTGTGGGAGCGGGTGCGGGGCCTGAAGCAGCCGCTATTCCTGGTCGTCAACAAGGTCGACCGGGTGTTCCCCAAGGATCAGATGTTGCCCTTCCTGGAGGAGATGACGCAGCGCGTGCCGGCCTCGGAAATCATTCCCATTTCCGCGTTGCAGTCGGATAATCTCAACCGGTTGGTTGATCTGGTCGGGGCCCGGCTGCCGATATCGCCGCCGCTGTTCGCCGCGGATGTCGTGACCGATCGGGATGAGCCGTTTCATGCCGCCGAGATCGTGCGCGAAAAGCTGACCTTGAAGCTGCGCGAAGAGCTGCCTTATGGCATCAACGTGCAAATCGAGCGTTTTGCGGATGAAGACAATCGAATCATGATTAACGCCGTCATTTGGGTCGAGCGTGCCGGTCAAAAGGCCATCGTGATCGGTCAGGGCGGCGAGCGCCTGAAGGAAATCGGCCGCCTCGCGCGCATTGAACTCAATGACTTGTGGCAGCGCTCGGTGCATCTGGAGCTCTGGGTCAAGGTCAAGGAAAATTGGGCCGACAGCGAGATGGCGTTGCGCCAATTTGGGTACGACACGTTGTGAAGAGCGCGGGCCGGCCGGCCGGGCGGCGCGTATGGCTGGCTCCAGCCTACGTGTTGCACCAATACCCCTATCGGGACACCAGCCGAATCGTGGAGGTGTTTACCAGCGAGCACGGACGGCTGACGCTGTTCGCGCGCGGCGCCAACGGTCCGAAATCCGCGCTCAAAGGCATATTGCGGCCCTTTCAACGTTTGCTGGTCTCCTGGTCCGGCACATCGGAGGCGTGTCAGCTCGTGACCGCGGAAACCGACGGTTTGATGACCAGCTTGAGGCCCGAGCGTCTCATGAGCGGGTTTTATTTGAATGAACTGCTGTTGAAGCTGACCGAACGCCGCGATCCGCATCCGGAGATTTTTTTCTCATACGCCTCCTGCATGCAGGCGCTTTGCGGCGGCGCGGTTGAGGAGCCTACCTTGCGGCGATTTGAGAAGCGATTGCTGAATGAGCTGGGCTATGGATTGGAATTGACCCAGACCGGCGACGGGCTGCCGGTGGAGCAAGATAAGTACTATCGATTTGCGCTGCAGAGCGGGCCGCAGCTCTGCGTAGCTGAAGCGCCCGGTGCGGTTTACGGGCGCTCGCTGGCGGATTTGCAGGCAGAGAGCTTCGAGGACGCTCGCTCGCTGCGCGACGCCAAACGGGTGTTGCGCGCCGCAATCGATGTCTGTTTGGAT
>Ga0193716_1000283_pt1 | contig 31753 bp, 23 predicted proteins | sample U2c1metaG_FD_145901 | JGI IMG/M metagenome (GOLD analysis project Ga0193716, IMG submission 145901) | Soil microbial communities from a riparian zone of the East river system, Colorado, United States - U2c1 | ecosystem: Environmental > Terrestrial > Soil > Riparian zone | place: USA: East River...
CGACAAGGAGTTGGCCTCCATAGGAATGGTGGTACTGGTAGCAGCCCCAATAGCCCCAGCAAGACTGACCGGCATGCCCTGAAAGGCGCGTTCAGGGCGTCCCGTGCCCTGAACGCGCCTTTCAGGGCATGAAGCCGGCACGGCCAAGCTGGCAAGCCAAAGCACCCCGCATGCCAACCCAATCCCACACCCCTCCCCGGCGCCCCCGGCCGCCCCGGAACCCCGATCACACCGGCAACCGGGACCAGTTCCCATCTGCCTCCTGACAGGCCACATACCCACGCGGCAGATCGGCGAAGTCGCGGATGTGCGGCTGCTCCACGACGAGATGCCGTAGATGCACGAACCCCACGTCCTGCGAAGAACCGCCGAGGAACTCCCACGTCCCGTCGGCCGTGTGCACGACCCCGGTGACCGAGGCAGAACCCGAGATCACCTCGACGGACCCCAATACCAGCGAGTCCACGTCCACCCCGGGAAAAGGCGACTCCACCACCTCGTTGACGCGAGTCCACACACCGGGCGGATGGTCGTCCCGGGGCAACCACAGCGACGGCTGCTCGACGCAACACCGCGACCCCGGCTCCCACGGGAACAGCCCGTGCCGGTCCGGCCAGATCAGCTGCACCATCGGCACCGGCGGGTGCCGGTAGAAGTCCATGGCGAAGCAGAACAGGTCCGGAAACCACGAGTCGTCGACCGGGCGCACCATCAGCGGGTGTCCGGGGAGCACGCCGTGGATCAGCTCACCCGGCCGTAACGAGCGACCGAGCGCGCCGACCTCGTTGACCCAGTGGTGCATGTCCGGCAGGCGTAAGCCGAACATGGACACCTCGGACGTGCCCATGGTGTGCCACATCCCGACCGAGTACACCCAGCCGGGCGACTCGTGCTCGGCAGCCACCGCGGTGACGCTCCACCCGTTCTCCTGGACATGCACCGCGGTGATGCGGTCGTACTCGTCGAGCCGCGCCGGGTCCTCGCCCGCGCACAGCCAGCAGTCGCATCTGTCGTTCACAAGAAGGCACCCTAGGACGGACCACCGACAATTCAGGCGGTCTGCTCCTCCAGCAGCCCTCGGTCGTAGGCGATCGCCACGGCTTCGGCCCTGCGGGTGGCACCGAGCTTCGCCATGATGCGCGACAGGTGCACGCTCACGGTCTTCTCGCTGATGAACAGCTCGTCGCCGACCTGCCGGTTGGTCCGGCCGAGCGCGACGAGCCGCAGCACCGTCCGCTCGCGCGGCGTGAACGGGTCGAGCGTCTCGCGGGCCGCCGGCCCGTCGCCGAGCGTGACCCGGCCACGACGCGCGAGCTTGCGGATGGCGTCGCGCAGCGGGCGGGCGCCCAGCCGTTCGGCGACCTCGTCGGCGGCGCGCAGTGCCGCGGTGGCCTCGTCCCGGCGTTCCGCGCCGAGCAGCGCCTCGCCGAGCCGCCACCGGCACACGGCCTGCTCGTACACCGCGCCGTAGGAGAACGCGTCCACGGCCGCCTGCCACAGCACCGGGTCGCTCGCCCCGTGCAGCCTGCTCAGCTCGGCGTCGGCGCGGGCGACCCACGCGACGCCCTCCGGACCGAGCACACCGGTGCGCGGCCTGCCGAACTTCGCGGTCTTGCGTGCGTGCTCGACCAGCTCGACGCCCTTCGCGAGCGCCGCCTCGCGTGCCGGCTCGTCCTTGCGCCGGGCCGCCCGCTCGACCAGCTCCGCGTACAGCGACGCGCCGATCGTGCCGAGGCGGATCCCGATGAGCGACCACTGGCCGCCGACCCGCTCCGCCCAGTCCAGTGCCTCGCGCACGAGCACCGCGCCGTCCTCCGGCCGGCCCTGCCACAGCGCGAGCTCGGCGCCGACGGCGCTCATGGCGGCGCCGATCTGGAAGTCCCGGTGCCACTCCGACCGCAGCTCCGCCGCGAGCCGCGCCGCCTCGACCAGCCGACCCCTGCTGACCATCACGTAGCTGCCGACCGCCGCGAGCCGCGCGGACACCGTGCTCGACACCCGGGTGCCGGGCGGCTCGGCGGCCGCCTCACTCTCGTCCCAGTCGCCGCTGGCGTAACGGACGATCACCTTCATGGCACGCAGCTCGAAGCCGTAGGTGCTCCAGGTCATCCCGGTGCTCCTGGCCCGCTCGACACCGTCCTCGATGACCCGCACCGACTCGGCGAGGTCGCCCTGCTCGTAGGTGGTGATGCCGAGGTAGTGCCGCGCGCGCAGCTCGACGCCCAGCGAGTCGACGTCCTGCGCGAGCCGCATCGCCTCACGCAGGCGTTCGCGGCTCTCCGTGATCCGGCCGTTCGCCTCGTCGAGTCCGGCGAGCGTGATCAGCGCGTCGGCGATGACCCCCTTCTCGTCGACCGCCCGCGCCTCCTGCACGGCCAGCTCGGCGAACTTGCGGGACTCGTCCTGCTCCCGCGTCGACCGCAGGATCGACGCGTACACGGCGAGCACCCATGCCTTCTCGCAGCTCGGCGGGTGTTCCGCGATCAGCTCCCACGCCCGTTCGATGACCTGGCGCGCCTCGTCCTCGCGACCCTCGACGACGAACAGCGTCGACGCGAGCCGCCGCCTGGTCATGGCGGACATCTCGGCGTCGCCGGACTGGTCGGCGATCTTCACGGCCGACCTCGCGAACGCGACTGCCCGCTCCGGGTCGCCCGCGCTGCCGGCGACCCAGGACGCCCTGCGCAGCAGCTTGCCCTCGTCGACGTCGGCCGGGCGCTCGGCGGGTGAGACGCCGTCCCACAGCTTCAGCGCGCGTTCGAGCTGGTACAGCGCCTCGGTGGGGGCACCGGAGCTCGTCGCCTCCTCGGCAGCGTCGATCGACGCGGCGAGCGCCTGCGGCAGCGCGTGGCTCTCCATACTGTGGTGCGCGAGCGCCGCGGCGGCGCCGCGTTTGCCCTTCAGCTCGGCCAGCTCGCGGGCGTACGCGGCGTGCAGCCGGACCCGCTCGCCGGGCAGCAGGTCGCCGTAGACGACCTCGGACAGCAGGGCGTGGCGGAACGCGTAGACGTCCATCCACTGGTCTTTCTTGGCCACCAGGACGTGGTGCTGCACGGCCTCGCGCAGCGCCTCCTCCAGCTCGGCCTCGGACAGCTCGGACACGGCGAGCAGCCGCGCGTGCGGCGCGCGCCGGCCGGCGACCGACGCGACCCGGATCACGCGCTGCGTGGCCTCGGACAGCCGCTCGACGCGCGACAGCAGCACGTCGACCAGCGTGGCGGGCATGCTCTCGCCGTCCTCGGTGTACGCGGCGAGCAGTTCCTCCGCGAAGAACGCGTTGCCCTCGGACCGGTTGGCGACCTCACGGACCAGGTCGTCGGGCAGCACCTCGTCGGCGAGCGCGGCGACGAACACCCGCGAATCGGCGTCGTTGAACGGCGTCAGGTCCAAGCGCTCCATCGCGGGCTGGCGGACCAGCTCGGCGAGCAGCGGGCGCAGCGGGTGGCGGCGGTGCAGGTCGTCGCTGCGGTAGGTGCCGACGATCATGATCCGCTGGGCGCGGAGGCGGGCCACGAGGAACGACAGCAGCCGCCGGGTGGAGCCGTCGGCCCAGTGCAGGTCCTCCAGGACGAGCACCACGGGCCGGGTGGCGGCGATCTCGGTGAGCAGCGCGTGCACCGCGTCGAAGAGCTGTAGCTGGCCGATGTCCTGCTCCGGCCGGTTGCCGGCGCGGCCGGAACCGGGAATCGCGGCATCGGCGTTCATGCTGATGGTGGCCCCGTCCACGGCGTTGCCGGGCAGGGTGAGGTCGGGAAAGAGCCGGCCGAGCGCCGGGTGGGCGAGCACGGACTGCTCGCGGTCAGGCACCTGGGACATCGCCTCCGCGAACGGCAGGTAGGGCAGTCCCGTCTCGCCGGCGTCCAGGCAGCGACCGGTCAGCACGATGGCGCCCTTGTCCCTGGCTACCACGGCGAGCTCGTCGGTGATCCTGGTCTTGCCGACCCCGGCGTCCCCGGAGATCAGCATCGCGGTCGCGGTGCCAGCCGCGGCCTGGTCGAAGGTGGTACGCAACCGATCAAGCTCCCGGTCACGTGCCACCAGTGGAATTCCCGATCCCAAACGCGCCACGCCGAGCATACTGTCACGCCTCACGCGGCGGAGCGCGCTCCATTTCCGTGGTGCTGGGCGCGCAGCCGCTGCCACCAGGACGGGTGCTGACCGTCGGCGCGCAGCCGCGCCAGCCGCGCGTTGTCCCGCACGTCACCGATGGCGCGCTCCACGCGGTAGTCCATCTCGACCTTCACGATCTCCGGCGCCCAGTTCATCTCGATCTCCCGATCCGCTTGTCTCTTCGCTGTCAGGAGGAACTGTCGTCCTGAGGCGGACCGGTCGGCATCGGAAGATCACGCACTGCTGGGCGGGGATCCCGCACCCGTACGGCGAACGGCGCGTAAGGGGTGGGTAAGGGAGTAGGGAGTGTGGGGTAAGGGGTTGGCCGGCGGGTGGGAGGCCGGGCTGAGAAGGCGGTGCTCCGGGGTCAGGAGAGCACCTGGCTGCGATCATGCAGGGCCGGGTTTAGTCCGGCGCAGCCTGGGGGGACACGTCATGCGCTGGTGAGGCGCCCCTCCCTGACGACTCCCATGAAGGCGTCCCAGCCCGTCGAGTCGAACGCGACGTGGCCTGCCTCCGGGTTCTTGGAGTCACGCACCGCTGCGCCGATTCTGGCCACGACAAGCTCCACACAGTCGTTGCCGGCGCCACTGCGGCTGCTCTTTCGCCACCTGGCGTCGGCCAGGTCAGAAACGGTCACGCTCTGCTCCTCTCGAATTGTGCTAGGACAGCCGGTCGGCTGTCCGATCGACCAGATCGACGGTGTCGTCGGGTTTCAACGCCGCCGCTCGTAAATGGTCAAACATCAACGTATACCGGTGAACGTCCTCCGGCTGTTCCAAGTAGACACCGGATGTCGTGTTCTCCACGTATACGACATCCGGGTCGGCCTGCTCCGGGAAGCCGAGGATGAGGAAGGGCGCCTCCATGCCGGCGTGCGCGCCGGCCGTGAAGGGCACCACCTGGAGGGTGACGTGCGGCAGGGCGGCCAGCTCTACCAGCCGTTTCAGCTGCTCGCGCATGACCTCCGGGCCACCGACCGTGCGGTACAGCACCGCTTCGTCGAGCACCGCCCAGTACTCCGGCGGGTTTGCCTCGGTCAACAGCTTCTGGCGTTTCACCCGACCGTCCACCCGAAGCTCCATATCGGTCTCCGCGGCGTCCGGCCGGATCGCGCGGATCACCGCGCGGGTGTAGCCGTCGGTCTGCAGCAGCCCCGGGACGAGCAGCCCCTGGTGCGTGTGGAGGAACGAGGCGTCGGACTCGAGCCCGACGAACGAGCCGGTGAACACCTCGTTGTAGGCGTGCCACCACCCCTTCTTGCGCGCCTCCCTGGCCAGCTGCACCAGGGCCTCGCGTTCGTCGTCCTCGATGCCGTAGACCTCGAGCATGTCCCGCACGTCGCGCGGGGTGACCCCGACGTGTCCGGTCTCAATGCGACTGATCTTCGACGCCGAGCACTCCAACCGGTCGCCTACCTCGTCGATGGTCAACTCGGCGGCCTCACGCAGTTCGCGCAGCTTGGCCGCGAGCCGCCTGCGGCGGACCGTCGGGCTGGGACCTCGCGACATGGATCACCTCACTTCTTGTCGAATCCGAAAGTTTGGTTATCCCGGCAATGCTGGATAACCACGATCAGAGTGCATGCACAGAGTAGGCAATTTCACCCGCCTCGAATGGCCTTCACCCGATCGTGTACTGCAACTTGCAATATGCGGGTGTCGCACCGCAAGCTGCTAATCAAGCCGGCGGCGTAGCCAAAGGCCCGGCCGACCGACATCTGATCGAGTTGCAATTTGACGCCTCGCGCGTGTTTCCGCAACTCGAGCAGAACACAGGTTAGCCCCCTGCATCAGGCCCCAACGGGAGTCACGGTGAGTAGTCCGATCTTTGGCCAGTTAGCGACGTCACTGGCCGACTATCTGACCGACATCACGTACCGCGCGCAGTTCGGTGACGAGCGCGCGGCCGCGGCCGTCGCCAAGTACGAGCTGCCGCGCGTCGTCGAGGCGCTGAAGGCCGTACTCGACGAGCACTCCCCCGACGAGAGCGGGCGCTGTCCCAGCTGTCGGACCAGCAGGTTCGGCCGCGCGCCCGCGCCGTGCCGGGCCTATCTCACCGCGCACCTCTGCCTCGTCGTCACCGAGGAGGAGGCGCCCGAGGAGACCACCACTCCCATGCGCAGGCAGATCGCGCTCACCGACCCCGCGTTCCGCGGCTACGCGCCCGGCTGACGCCGGCAGGAGACCACGAGCGGCGGGTGCTCCCCCCGAACCCGCGGTTCGTGTCGGGTGGCCCCGTCTCCCCAACTTCTCCCTGGAGCCGCCCGAAGAACGTGGCGGGTCCGGGATCGTCCCCCGACAGATCCCGGACCCGCCGCATCATCTGCGAACGGACTCATCGCCCCCGTTCAACTCGCCGGCCCCATGCCACGACCTGCACGTCAACACCCCCGAAGTTATCCACAGGCAAGATCCACATCGCCTGGTTCGTCGGTAGGTCCCGGTAGAATGGACCTCAGGGGTGCCCCCGGGACAGGGTGGGGTCTGCATCGCGCGCGAGGGCTCCGGCAAAGGCTGGTAGGCGCCGGTCGGGGTGTGCGAGCAGAGGTGTTGGCGCCCGAGATCGGGTCCGATGCCGTGAAGGGGTCCCTTCACGGCATCGGCGACGCCCCACCCGAGTGGGCTGACCAGCACCAACGACCCTTGCCGGATCCCTCGGGACAGAGGTCATGCCCTGAAAGGCGCGTTGAGGGCACCCAACGCCCTGAACGCGCCTTTCAGGGCATCACGCATGTCCCGAACGCGCCTTTCGAGACATGCGCCCCGGGTTCACCAGCAGATACGACTCCGCAAGGCCCCGGCGCGCGATACCTGTATCGCGAAGCGCCCACCGCCACGCGGACGGGCTGACCAGCGATCACCTGACTTGCCGGCGCCCCGGAGATCAGGCAGACCGTCCGGCCCCGCCACAGGCCGACCCGCCGCGGTTGTCCGCGGGCGACCGGACTCCCGCGCCGACCGCCCGGCGCCGAACCAGGTCAGCAGGCCTTCACCCAGCTGCACTCCAGCTCCGCCGCTCGCGCCGCTTCCGCGTCCATCCGAGGCGCCGGCACGACCGCGATCTTCGCGACGGGGCCACCCTCTGCCGCGAGCCGTACCGCGACCGTGTCCTCGAGGGTCTTCACATTCACCCCGATCGAGTTGTTCGTGACCATCGAGAACACCCACCGCTCACCGCCGGCCGTGTTCACGTAGCCGGACAAACCACTCACACCGGTCAGTGAACCGGTCTTAGCGTGCACGGTGCCCTCGGCGGCAGTCCCCCGCATCCGACTGCGCAGCGTCCCGCCGACGAGGCGATCCGCCTTGCCCGCGATCGGCAGCGCCTCGTACCACGTCGGGAACCACGGCCGGTCGGCCGCGGCCGAGAGCAGCGTCGTGAGCTGGTCCGGCGAGATCTGGTCCATTCGCGACAGTCCGGAGCCGTCCCGCAGCGACAGCTTCGCCGGGTCGAGGCCGAACGCGGGCAGCCGCGCGGCGATCGCGGCCGTGCCGGCGTCCCACGTGCCCCGCCCGGACACGGCCCGCCCCATGGACTTCACCAGTATCTCCGCGTGCAGGTTGTTCGACAGCTTCAGGAACGGCACCAGCAGCTCAGAAAGCGGCATCGACTCGCGCGTCGCGACCACGCCGGCCGTGGCCGGGGTCGCGCCTCGCGCGGTCGCGCCGTCCACCCGAACGCCGTGTGCGGCAAGGGCCGCGCGGAACAGGGCCGCCGCGTAGCCGGTCGGCTCCCACACCGCCATCCACTCCGACGTCGGCGCGCCGCCGGCCGGGATCGATCCGGTCACGGTGAACGTGTTGGACCCGTGCGCGCGGTCGACCGAGATCGTGTTGGGCGAGCCGGCCGCGCCGGTCACCGCCGTGTTCGCGATCGTCACGTATTCGGTCGGCGGCTGCGTCGTCACGACCGCCTTGCCGTTAGCGCCCGGCGCGACGCGGACGATGATCGACCCGGCGTCATAGTCGCCGTCCGGCGCCGCGGTCAGCGCGGACACCTGCGCGGAGTAGTAGTACGGCTCGTCGTCCCACGCCCAGCTCACGCCGAGGCGGACGTCGTCGAACCACGTGTCGTCGGCGACCAGCCTGCCGTGCACCACCCGCACGCCCGAGTCGGCGACCTGCTTGGCGAGCGCGTCGTAGTCGGCGGCGAGCACCGTCGGGTCGCCGGTGCCCTTGAGGTACACGTCGCCGAGCTGCACGTGGCCGACGCGGCGGCCGGTGGCGTGGACGGTGGTGTCGAAACGGTAGTCGGGCCCGAGCACCTCCAGCGCGGCCGCGGAGGTGACGAGCTTGGCGTTCGACGCGGGCTGCTGCCGGCCGTCGCCGCCACGGCTGTACACGACCTCGCCGTCGAGCGTCTTCACGACCAGCCCGACATCGGTGCCCTCGAGCCCCGGCGAGGCGAGGACGGCGTCCAGGTCGGCGGCGAGCGCGCCGCGGTCCTGAGCGGCGACCGGCGCGGAGAGCCCGATGCCGACCACGAGCATCGCGCCGAGAAGCAACGCCAACTGACGTGAGGTGCGCGGAAGGGACGAAGGCACAACGGCCTCCTCGAGGATCGCAGGGGTGATGGTGAGGAAGCTAGTCCGCCTCCCCGGCATTTTAAGTGTTGGTCGCGTTCCGACGAAGATTCGGCTAGCCAGGTGGATAGTGGCTGGGTGCCGTCACGTTCCCCTGAGGTATCTATCCGCGAGCACGGACTTCCCACAAGGATCTACGGGACGGCCTAGTCGTCCAGGATGCGGAGCAAGCCTTCCTGCACGACGGTCGCGATCAGCGTGCCGTCCTGCGCGAAGAACCGTCCGGTGGCGAGCCCCCGCGCACCCGCCGCGCTCGGCGAGACGCAGTCGTACAGGAACCACTCGTCCGCGCGGAACGGCCGGTGAAACCACAGCGCGTGGTCCAGGCTCGCGCCGAGCACCCGGTCGAAACCCCAGTACACGCCGTGCCGCACGAGGATCGAGTCGAGCAGCGTCATGTCGGACGCGTAGGTCAGCACGCACACGTGCAGCAGCTCGTCGGCCGGCAGGCTGCCGTCGGCGCGCATCCACACCTGGCTGCGGGCCTCGCTGCCCTGCCCGCGCTGCTCCCACGGCGGCTCGGTGACGTACCGGATGTCGATCGGCCGCGGCGCGGTCGCGAACGGGCCGAGCTTGTCGGCGTGCTTCGCCATGCTTTCGAGCCGGCTCGGCAGCTCGTCGGGCGACGGCACGTCCGGCATCGACTCCGCGTGCTCGATGCCCGGCTCGACCTGGTGGAACGACGCGGACAGCGCGAAGATCGCCTTGCCGCGCTGGACCGCGATCACCCGGCGCGTGGTGAACGACCGACCGTCCCGAATGCGGTCGACCTCGTACACGATCGGGATGCCCGGATCACCCGGCCGGATGAAGTATGCGTGCAGCGAGTGCACCTTGCGTTCCGCCGGCACGGTCCGACCGGCGGCGACCAGCGCCTGCCCGGCGACCTGCCCGCCGAACACCCGGACGGGCGACTGCGACGGGCTGACACCCCGGAAGATGTTCTCCTCGATGCGTTCGAGATCCAGCAGCGCGACCAGCCGGTCGAGCACCGGCTGGCCACGCAGTACCTGGCTCTCCCCGAGGTCAGCGGCGGCCTGACGTGCCGCTTCGGTCATGGGACCAACCCTTCCGCGCCGGTGAGCCCGGCTCTCAGGCGTGGTCTTCCTCCCCGAGCCGGTGGACGCGGATGAGGTTAGTCGAGCCGACGGTCCCCGGCGGGGAGCCTGCGACGACCACCACAAGATCACCCGGCTGGTACCGGCCGATGGACAGCATCGCGGTGTCGACCTGGCGGACCATGAGGTCGGTCGAGTCCACCTGCGGCGTAATGAACGTCTCGACGCCCCAGGTCAGCGAAAGCTGGCTGCGCACAGCGGGCTCCGGCGTGAACGCCAGCAGCGGCAGGTGCGTGTGCAGCCGCGCGAGCCGCCGCACCGTGTCACCCGACTGAGTGAACGCGACCAGCGCCTTGGCGTTGAGCCGCTCACCGATGTCGCGGGCCGCGTAGGACAGCACGCCACGCTTGGTGCGGGGCACGTGCGTCAGCGGCGGCACCACGACGGACTCCGCCTCGACCGCCTCGACGATCCGGCCCATGGTCTCGACCGTCTCGATCGGGTACCGGCCGACGCTGGACTCGCCGGACAGCATCACCGCGTCCGCACCGTCGAGCACCGCGTTCGCCACGTCGGAGACCTCGGCGCGGGTCGGCCGGGAGTTGTTGATCATGGACTCCAGCATCTGGGTCGCCACGATCACCGGCTTCGCGTTCTCGCGCGCGATCTGGATGGTGCGCTTCTGAACCAGCGGCACCTGCTCGAGCGGCAGCTCGACGCCGAGGTCGCCGCGGGCGACCATCACGCCGTCGAACGCCAGCACGATCGCCTCGAGGTTGCTGACCGCCTCCGGCTTCTCCAGCTTGGCGATCACCGGCAGCCGGCCCTTGCCCACCCGGTCCATGACCTGGTGCACCAGGTCGATGTCGGCAGGGGACCGCACGAAGGACAGCGCGATGAAGTCCACCCCGAGGTGGAGCGCGAACTCCAGGTCCTCGATGTCCTTCTCCGACATCGCCGGCACCGAGACGTCCATGCCCGGCAGGGAGATGCCCTTGTTGTTGCTGACCTTGCCGCCCTCGGTGACCTCGCAGACCACGTCCTGGCCGGCCACCTCGAGCACCGTCAGCCCGACGTTGCCGTCGTCCACCAGTAGGCGGTCGCCGGCCTTCGCGTCCTTGGCGAGGCCCTTGTAGGTGGTGGAGACCCGGTCATGGGTGCCGTCCACGTCCTCGACGGTGATCCGGACGACGTCACCTTCCCGCCATTCGGCGGACCCACTGGCGAACGTGCCGAGACGGATCTTCGGGCCCTGCAGGTCACCCAGGATCCCAACGGCGCGACCGGACTCGTCGGAAGCGGCTCGCACCAGGTCGTAGACCTGCTTGTGATCGCTGTGACTGCCGTGGCTGAAGTTCATCCTGGCGACGTCCATGCCGGCCGCGACCAGGGCGCGCACCTTCTCCTGCGTGGCCGTAGCCGGCCCCAGAGTGCATACAATCTTCGCTCGTCGACTCACGATGTGGGAGCTTAGCGCTGCCCGCTGGAACGATCCCGAAATACTCAGCAGTAACCACCGGATCGATCCAGAAATTTCTCCCGGCGGCCACCTGCCGTACCCCCACCCGCGTGTCCAACGCTCAAGACCCGCGTGTTCAACACCGGTGACCCGCGAGTTCGACATTCGCGCTAGCCGATCGGCAAGCGCGAGTGTTGAACTCACCCGCGCTGAGCGTTGAACACGCGGGTCTACCGGCGGGGCTTCTCCGTGACGCCGACGTGGTCGCGGGCCCATTCGTTGATCTCGCGCAGTGCGCGCCACGCCTTGCGGACCCTGGTGAAGCACTCCCGCTCGTGCAGCGCGTCATCCGGCTCCCACACCCGCATCGCGTACAGCGACCGGTGTCGCAGCAGGTCGATGCGCGGGTGGTCCACGTCGACCCCGCGTGGCTTCGTCTTCAGCCGGTCGCCCCGGATCTCCCAGCCCGCGCGGGACAGCTTGGCCACGAGGTCGGCCAGCGGCTTGCCGTGGATGTCCTCGGCGACCGCCGTGCGGAACCGGGCGAGCTGGTCGGACTCGAGGTGGAAGCAACCACCGCCGACCCGCAGGCCGTCCGGCCCGACCTCCACGTAGTACGCGCCGGCGCCGCGGCCGGGCTCGATCACGCCGCCACAGTGTGTCTTGTACGGCGTCTTGTCCTTCGCGAACCGGACGTCCCGGTAGGGCCGGAACACGGTCGCCTTGCCGAAGTCGGTCGCGAACTCGGCCGTCAGCTCGGCGAGCAGGGCCGCCATCGGCGCACGGACGTCGTCCGCGTACAGGTGCTTGTTGTCTTCCCAGTATGACTTGGAGTTGTCCGCGACGAGCCCGTCGTAGAAGTCGATCGCGTGCTCGCCGAACCCCGTGAACGCCATGTCCCGCAGTATGCAACGAGGGGGCGACCGCACGCGGCCGCCCCCTCGCCCCTGACTCAGGCCGCCTGGGCCGAGTTGTAGAGGTTCTGGGCGTCGGCGCCGAAGTACGGGCCGAACATCCACGTCGGGATGATGTTGATCTTGTAGCTGTTCACGGAGTTGAGGAGGCCGGTGCCGCTGGCCTCACTGAACTGCAGGAACCACGGCCCGCCGCTGGCGCCGCCGGTCATGTCGCACGTCATGCCGATGCCGTTGCTGAGGAACGCGTTGAACACCTTGCCGCTGCAGTAGATCATCTTCGTGCCGTCGTACGGCGCGGCCGCCGGCCAGCCGAACGCGTACATGTTCTGCCCGCGGGCCTGGTTGAACGCCACACCCTGGCCGCCGACCACGTCGGTGAGGCTCGCGCCGTTCAGCGGGTTCACGACCGCCGCGCCGACGTCGTAGTTGATGTCCTCCGATGCCACCCACTGCGGCGTCGCCATCGTCGCCCGCGCGGTCCAGGTGCCGTACGGCGCGTTGCCGTTGTTGTACGCCGGCACGAACGCCCAGTTGGTGTGGAACGCGCCGTCGAGCTTCACGCAGTGCCCGGCGGTGATGATCGTGCTCTTGTTGGCGCTGGTCACGGCGTTGCCGGAGCACGAGGCCTGCCGGCCCTGGTAGGTGAAGAACACCCGGCCCGCCGTGGTGACGACCTTCCCGCCACCGGTCCACGCGGCGCCGCCGGACGGGAACGCCATCGTGCCGACGTCCTCGCCCGCCGTCGGTGCGACGACCTGCGCGGCGGCCTTCGCCACGTCCTGCGTGAGCTTCGCGGCGTCCGCCACGTCGAGCAGCTGGTCGAGCGGCACGGCGGCGCGCATCGCCGCCGGCGTCCACTTCGCGGCGACCGCGGCGGCCTTCGCCGTGGTGTCGGCGGCCAGGTGCGTCGTCACGGCCCGCGCTGCGGGCGCCGCCGTCGACGGGGTCACGAACGCCGTGACCGCCAGGCCCGCCGCGGCGAACGCGACGGCGGACCGCAAGATCTGTCTGTTCATGGAGACACCTACCTTTTGCAGGGGATAGGTTGTAGATCAACGGGATAGCGCGCTAACTCGTGGAACGTTACCGGGAGTGCGCCGGTCAGAGACCCGCCATTCGAGGGACGACGACGCCGGTGGTAGTCACTGTCACGTGATGTTCACAGTGGACGGTCGGACCCTGCGCTGCGAGGACGTCCGGCTGGTGGTGGAGGAACAGGTCACGGTGACGGTCGAAGAGGCCGCCATGCGCCGGGCCGGCGACGCGTGGCGGCTGGTCACCGACCTGTCCGCGCAGCGCGAGATCTACGGCCGCACGACCGGTGTCGGCGCGAACCGCGACCTCACGATCGACGAGGACTCCGGGCCGGAGCACGGCCGTCGCCTGCTGCGCAGCCACGCGGGCGGCGCGGGTGGGCTGCTGCCGGCCGACCACGTGCGCGCGATGCTCCTGATCCGGCTCAACCAGCTCGCGGCCGGCGGTTCCGGTGTGCACCCAAGAGTGCTCACCGCCCTGTCCGACGCGCTGACCTCGGGCGCGCTCCCCCGCGTGCACGCCACCGGCGCGATCGGCACCGGCGACCTGACCGTGCTGGCGGAGACCGCGCTGACGCTCGCCGGCGAGCGCCCGTGGGCCGTCGGCGACCAACCGCCGGTGCGGCTGGACACCGCGGACGCGCTCGCGTTCATGAGCAGCAACGCGGCCACCCTCGCCGAGTCCGTGCTCGCGTTCCTCGAGCTGGACCGGCTGCTGCGGGCGAGCCACGTCGTCGCCGCGCTGTCCTACGTCGCCCTCGGCGGCTCGCCGGAGGCGTACGCGACGGCCGTGCACGCGGCGCGGCCGCACCCAGGGCAGGTGCACTGCGCGGCCGAGATGCGACGTCTGCTCGGCATGCTCGGCACGCCGTCGCCGGGCCGGCGCATCCAGGACCCGTACGGCCTGCGCGCGTTTCCGCAGGTGCAGGGTCCGGCGCTGGACGCGCTCGGCCACCTGCGCAACGTGCTGACGATCGAGATCAACGCCAGCACGGAGAACCCGATGGTGTCGCTCGCCGCGGGGGACGTGTTCCACCACGCGCACTTCCACACCGCCTATCTCGCGGTGGCGCTGGACCAGGCGCGCGCGACCGTGCACCACGTCGCGGAGCTGTGCGCGGCCCGGCTCGGCGACCTCGTGGAGCCGTCGTTCACCGACCTGCCGGCGTTCCTGGCGGACGGGCCGCCGGGCAGCTCCGGCGTGATGATCCTGGAGTACGTGGCGCACGACGCGCTGACGATGCTGCGACAGGCGGCGTTGCCCGTCACGCTCGGCACGGCGGTGGTGTCCCGCGGCGTCGAGGACCACGCGAGCTTCTCGACGCAGGCGGCCCGTCAGTCCCGGGCGGCGGCCGAGGCGTACCGGCAGGTGTTGGCGTGCGAGCTGGTCGCGGCCGTACGGGCACTGCGGATGCGCCCGGCGAACCTCATGGACCTGCCGGTCCGCGACGGCTTCGACCTGGCCGACGCGACACTCGACCCCAACATGGCGGACCGCCCCTTCTCCGAGGACCTCACGAAGGCGGCCGCGCTGCTGGACGCGCTCGCCGACATCTAGACCGACGGACGTGGTGCTCGCGCGCTGGGCGGAGGAGATCGTGCCGGCGGTGAAAGAGAAACCGCCTGACCCGCACACCATCGGGCGGGTCAGGGCGGGTCAGGGGTCAGCGCGGGTCAGGGTCAGACCACGGCGAGTGGCAATGCCGTCGGGTGCACCGGGGCCGGCAGGTCCGAGTGTCCGGTGAGGAACGCGTCGACGGAGTTGGCCACCGAACGGCCCTCCGCGATCGCCCACACCACAAGGGAAGCGCCCCGGTGCGCGTCGCCGCACACGAAGACGCCCTCGGCCCGCGTCTGCCAGTCCGAGCCGCACGACAGCGTGCCGCGCCGGGTCAGGTCCAGGCCGAGCCCTGGCAGCAGCGGCATGTCCTCGACGCCCTCGAAGCCGATCGCCAGCAGCACCAGGTCCGCCGGCAGCTCCTCGACGTGGTCGCCTACCGGCGTCACCTCGCGCGCACCGGTGGTCGGGTCGCGCCGCACCCGCACCTCACGCAGCCGGATCGCTTTGACATTCCCGTTTCCGTCGTCGACGAACTCGTCGACCGCCACCGCGAACCGCCGCTCCCCCGCCTCCTCGTGCGCGGGGTAGGTCCGCAGAATCACCGGCCACACCGGCCACGGCGACCGCTCGTCGTCGCGTGCCGTCGGCGGCTGCGGGTACTGGTCGAGCTGCGTCACCGACGCCGCGCCCTGCCGGGTCGCCGTGCCGTAGCAGTCCGCGCCGGTGTCGCCGCCGCCGATCACGATCACGTGCTTGCCGGCCGCGCTGATCGACGTCGGGCCGTCGCCCGCGCACTCCTTGTTGGCCGGCACCAGGTGATCCATCGCCAGGTGCACACCGGAAAGCGACCGCCCCGGCACGTCGGGCGCGTCCCGGCCGCGCAGCGCACCGACCGCGAGCACCACCGCGTCGAAGGTCGCGCGGAGCGTCTCCACGGACAGTGCGCCGGGACGCGAGCCGCCGACCTCGCAGCCGGTCACGAACCGGGTGCCCTCCTCGCGAAGCTGCGCGAGCCGCCGGTCGAGGACCTTCTTCTCCATCTTGAACTCGGGGATGCCGTAGCGAAGGAGCCCGCCGAGCCGGTCGTCGCGCTCGTACACGGTCACCTCGTGCCCGGCACGCGTGAGCTGCTGCGCCGCCGCCAACCCGGCCGGGCCGGAGCCGACGACCGCGACCTTCTTGCCGGACGACACGATCGCCTGCCGGGGCCGGATCAGGTCCTTCTCCCACGACACGTCCGCGATCGCCTGCTCGACCCGCTTGATCGCCACCGCGCCGTCGGCGTCCGGCGTGAGCGCCAGCACGCAGGCGGACTCGCACGGCGCCGGACACAGCCGCCCGGTGAACTCCGGGAAGTTGTTGGTGGCGTGCAGGCGGTTGCTGGCCGACGACCAGTCGCCGACCCGCACCAGGTCGTTCCACTCCGGGATCAGGTTCCCAAGTGGGCACCCGGCGGAACCCGAGTGACAGAAGGGAATGCCGCAGTCCATGCACCGCGACGCCTGCGTGCGGACCTGCATGTCCCGCTCCGCCGGCTCGACGTCGGCGTACACCTCACGCCAGTCGGCCAAGCGGTCCTCCTTGGCCCGCTTAGCCGCTTCCTTGCGCTGGTGCTTGAGAAAACCACTGGGGTCAGCCACGCGAAGCCTCCATGACCGCCTCGTCGATGTCGCGCCCCTCGGCGGCGGCGAGCCGCATCGCCTCGAGCACGCGCTGGTAGTCGCGCGGCATGACCTTCGTGAAGGACTTCGCGCGTCGGGTCCAGTCGCCGAGCAGCGAAGCCGCCACCGCGGACCCGGTGTGCTTGTAGTGCGCGGAGATGTTGTCGCGCAACCACTTCAGGTCCTCGGCGGTCGGCCGTTGCAGGTCGACCATCGCCGTGTTGACCATCTTCTCGTCCAGGTCGAGCACGTACGCGATGCCGCCGGACATGCCGGCCGCCAGGTTGCGCCCGGTCGGCCCGAGCACCACGGCCCGGCCACCGGTCATGTACTCGAACGCATGGTCGCCGACCCCTTCCGCGACCGCGACGGCCCCGGAGTTGCGGACACAGAACCGTTCGCCGACCCGGCCGCGCAGGAAGATCTCGCCGCCGGTCGCACCGTAGGCGATCACGTTGCCGCCGATCACCTGCTGCTCCGCGGCGAACGCGGAGTCGGGGTGCGGCCGCACGATGATCCGCCCGCCGGACAGGCCCTTGCCGACGTAGTCGTTGGCGTCGCCGACGAGGTCGAGCGTGATGCCGGCCGGCAGGAACGCGCCGAGCGACTGGCCGGCGGACCCGGAGAGTCCGATGTGGATGGTGTCGTCGGGAAGGCCGTCACCGCCGTAGCGCCGGGTGACCTCGGAGCCGAGCAGCGTGCCGACGGTCCGGTTCACGTTGCGCACCGGCAGTTCGAGCTTCAGCGGGTGCGCGTCCTCGAGCGCCGCCTCCGCCAACTGGATGAGCGTGCGGTCCAGGGCATGGTCGAGACCGTGGTCCTGCGCACGCAGCCGACGCCGCGCCGTGCCGTAGTTGGACTCCGGCACCGCGAACACCGGCGAGAGGTCCAGCCCCTGTGCCTTCCAGTGCTTCACGGCATGGTCGACGTCGAGCAGCTCGGCGTGGCCGATCGCCTCGTCCATCGTGTGGAAGCCGAGCTCCGCCAACATCTCCCGCACCTCGTTCGCGACGAAGTGGAAGAAGTTGACCACGTGGTCGGCCTGGCCCGTGTACCGCTCGCGCAGCACCGGGTTCTGCGTCGCGACGCCGACCGGACAGGTGTCCAGGTGACACACCCGCATCATCACGCAGCCCGCGACGATCAGCGGCGCGGTCGCGAAGCCGTACTCCTCCGCGCCGAGGAGCGCGGCGACGATGACGTCGCGCCCGGTCTTCATGGCGCCGTCCACCTGCACGGTGATCCGGTCGCGGAGACCGTTGAGCACCAACGTCTGCTGGGTCTCGGCGAGCCCGACCTCCCACGGCGTGCCGGCGTGCTTCAGCGAGTTCAGCGGCGAGGCGCCGGTGCCGCCGTCGTGCCCGGAGATCAGCACGACGTCCGCGTGCGCCTTGGACACCCCGGCCGCCACGGTCCCGACACCCAGCTCACTGACCAGCTTCACGTGCACGCGGGCGTGCTCGTTGGCGTTCTTGAGGTCGTGGATGAGCTGCGCGAGGTCCTCGATGGAGTAGATGTCGTGGTGCGGCGGCGGCGAGATGAGGCCGACGCCCGCCGTCGAGTGCCGGGTGCGGGCGATCCACGGCCACACCTTGTTCGGCGGGAGCTGCCCACCCTCGCCAGGCTTCGCGCCCTGCGCCATCTTGATCTGCAGGTCGGTCGCGTTGACAAGGTACTCGCTCGTGACGCCGAACCGGCCGCTCGCGATCTGCTTGATCGCGGACCGCCGCTCTGGGTCATAGAGCCGGTCGGTGTCCTCGCCGCCCTCGCCGGTGTTCGACCGGCCGCCGATGCGGTTCATCGCGATGGCAAGGGTTTCGTGCGCCTCCGCGCTGATCGACCCGTAGGACATGGCGCCGGTGTTGAAGCGCTTGAGGATCGACTCGACCGACTCGACGTCGTCGAGCGGGATCGGCGTGCGGTCCTCCGTGCGCAGCCTGAACAACCCGCGCAGCGCGCCGCCCTCACGGTTGAGCCGCTCCACTTCGGCCACATAGGACCGGTAGACGTCCTCGCGGCGCGTCTTCGTCGCGTGCTGCAACAGGAACACGGTCTCCGGCGTGAACAGGTGCAGCTCGCCCTCGCGGCGGTAGGCGTACTCGCCGCCGACCTCGAGACGCCGGTGCACCCGGTCCGTCGGGTTCTCCGGGTGCGCCCGGTGGTGGCGCACGGCGACCTCCTCGGCGATCACGTCGAGGCCGACGCCGCCGAGTTTCGAGCTGGTGCCGGTGAAGTACTCGTCGAGCACGGTCCGCGAAAGGCCGAACGCCTCGAACACCTGCGCCGCCGTGTACGCGCCGACGGTCGAGATGCCCATCTTGGACATGATCTTGAGGACGCCCTTGACGAGCGCGCCGACGTAGTTACGGATCGCCCGCCGCGGCTCGATGCCGGTCAGGGTGCCACGCCGGATCAGGTTCTCGATCGTCTCGAACGCGAGGTACGGGTTGACCGCCGCGGCGCCGTAACCCAGCAGCAGCGCCACATGGTGGACCTCACGGGCGTCGCCGGTCTCGACGACCAGCGCGACCCGCAGCCGCTCCTTGGTGCGCACGAGATGGTGGTGCACCGACGACACGAGCAGCAGCGACGGGATCGGCGCCATCCGGTGGTCGGCGTCCCGGTCGGACAGCACGAGCGTGCGCGCGCCGGCCGCGATCGCCTCGGACGCCTCCCTGCGCACCCGCTCGATGGCCGCCGCGAGCGCGTCGCCGCCACCGTCCACTTCGTACAGTCCTGGTAGGACGGTGCACGCGTAGCCCGGCATGTCGCCGTCGTCGTTGACGTGGATGAGCTTGGCCAGCTCGTCGTTGTCGACGACCGGGTACGGCAGCTGGATGTGCCGGCAGGACGCCGGGTTCGGCGACAGCAGGTTCTGCTCCGGCCCCATGATGCGTTGCACCGACGTGACGATCTCCTCGCGGATCGCGTCCAGCGGCGGGTTCGTCACCTGGGCGAAGTTCTGCTTGAAATAGTCGTAGAGCAGCCGGGACCGCTTGGACAGCGCCGCCGGCGGCGTGTCGGTGCCCATCGACCCGATCGGCTCCGCGCCGACGAGCGCCATCGGCGCCAGCAGGATCTTCAGCTCCTCCTCGGTGTAGCCGAAGGAGAGCTGGCGGCGCAGCACGGACTCGTTGGTCTGCACCACATGCTCGCGGTCGGGCAGGTTCGCGACCTTCAGCAGACCGGCGTGCAACCACTCCCCGTAGGGCAGCTCGGCCGCGAGCTCCGCCTTGATCTCGTCGTCGTCGACGATCTTGCCGGCGGCGGTGTCCACGAGGAACATCCGGCCCGGCTGCAGCCTGCCCTTGGCGACGATGTTCTCCGGCGCCACGTCGAGCACGCCGGTCTCGCTCGCCAGCACCACCCGGTCGTCGGTGGTGCGCCACCACCTGGCCGGGCGCAGGCCGTTGCGGTCGAGCACCGCGCCGACGAGCGTGCCGTCCGAGAACGTCACGCTGGCCGGGCCGTCCCACGGCTCCATCAGACTGGAGTGGAACTTGTAGAACGCGCGCTGCTTCTGATCCATGATGGCGTTGTTCTCCCACGCCTCCGGGATCATCATCAGCACCGCGTGCGGCAGGGTGCGCCCGCCAAGGTGCAGCAGCTCGAGCACCTCGTCGAAGGACGCGGAGTCCGAGCCGTCCGGGTCGCAGATCGGGTACAGCCTGGTGAGGTCGCCGGGGATCAGGTCCGAGGCGAGCAGCGCCTCGCGGGCCCGCATACGGTTGCGGTTGCCCCGGATCGTGTTGATCTCGCCGTTGTGCGCGACGTACCGGAACGGGTGCGCGAGCGGCCACGACGGGAACGTGTTGGTCGAGAACCGACTGTGTACCAACGCGATCGCGCTGACGAGTCGCGGGTCGGTGAGGTCGATGAAGAACACCGGTAGCTGCGCGGTGGTCAGCATTCCTTTGTAGACGACCGTACGGGAGGACAGTGAGGGGAGGTACACCCCGCATCCGGCCGCCACGCTCTCGTGCTCCGCGCGCTTGCGCAGACAGAACGTCATCCGGTCCAGGTCGACGCCGGTCACCCGGCCGCCGCTCGCGTCCGGCTGGGCCGCGACGAACGGCATCGCGAAGTGCGGCATGACCGAGCTGGCGGTGGGACCGACGTCGGCGGCCTCTGGCGCGACCGGCACGTCGCGCCAGCCGAGGACCTCGAGGCCCTCCTCTTCCGCGACGCGCTCGACCAGCGAGACGGCTCTGGCTCGCTGGTCGAGATCTGTTGGCAGGAACGCGATGCCGGCGGCGTAGGCGTGCGCGCCGGCGGCATCGGACTCCGGCAGGGGGAAGTCGACGACCTCGCGGTACAGCTCGTCGGGCAGCTGCAGGAGGATACCGGCGCCGTCGCCACTGGTCGGCTCCGCGCCGGCGGCACCGCGGTGCTCCAGGTTGGCCAACGCCACCAGGGCGTCGGTCACGATGCCGTGCGACCGCCGACCCTGTATGTCGGCGACCATGGCCACGCCACACGCGTCACGTTCGGTGGTGGGATCGTAAAGACCCTGTGCCGTGGGGATGGCAGAAAAAATCACGCGTCGACCTCCCTCGTCGTCCTCGCGCTCAGTTGGTAGCTGGGCGCGGGACGCCGATGGCCCGCGTGTTGACGCGAGCTTAACAGTCCCGAAACCCAGGAGCCACGCATCAAGAACGGATTTTCCACGTTGGATGTAACGCTTTGGATGATCCGCGCGATAAGGCGCCCTTCGCCCTGGTGGGGCCGGCCGTTCGCCTACTCCAGGGTAACCGACCCGGCCCAGGATGGCAGGCGTCACCGAGTCATCAACTGTTGACAATCTGTTGTGAGAGCGCTTCCATAGCAGACGGCAATATCTGCGGCCATCAAGGCACTCGGTTCCCTGCCCGAGCGTGACAAGGAGGTCACCGCTATGCCCGTGTCCCCATCCCCGACCCGCTTAAGAAGGCGCAAGCTCGCCATCGGCGCCGCCGCTGCCGCGGCGCTGGTCATCGCTCCCCTGACCTACACGGCCGATGCGTCCGTCCCGCCACCGGACGCCGGCTGGACCCAGGTCTGGGCCGACGACTTCAACGGCTCGGCCGGCTCACTCCCGTCGTCCTCGAACTGGATCTTCGACCTCGGCCACGCCTACCCGGGCGGCCCGTGGAACTGGGGCACCGGCGAGATCGCGGCACACACCAACAACCCGGCCAACGTGAGCGTCGACGGCGCCGGCAACCTGCGGATCACCCCGCTCCGCGACGGCGCCGGCAACTGGACCTCCGCGCGCATCGAGACCCAGCGCACCGACTTCAAGCCGCCGGCGGGCGGGGTGCTGCGGATCGAAGGCCGCATCCAGATGCCCAACGTCACCGGCAACCAGGCACTCGGCTACTGGCCGGCGTTCTGGGCGCTCGGCTCGCCGTTCCGTGGCAACTACTGGAACTGGCCGGGCATCGGCGAGTTCGACATCATGGAGAACGTCAACGGCATCAACTCCGTGTGGGGCGTGCTCCACTGTGGAGTCGCGCCGGGCGGGCCGTGCAACGAGAACAACGGCCTCGGCGCGAGCCGCGCGTGCCCCGGCTCGTCCTGCCAGTCGGCCTTCCACACCTACCGGTTCGAGTGGGACCAGAGCGTCTCGCCCAACCAGCTCCGGTGGTACGTGGACGGTCAACAGTGGCACAGCGTCAGCCAGGGCCAGCTACCCGCCGACACGTGGAACCAGATGACCAGCCACGCCGGCTACTTCATCATCCTCAACGTGGCCATGGGCGGCGCGTTCCCGGACGGTGTCTCGGGCCGGGCCACTCCGGTGGCGGAGACGGTGTCCGGCCGGCCGATGGTGGTCGACTACGTCGCCGTGACGACACGTGGCGGCGGTGGCGGCCCGACCGACCCGCCGCCCGGCGGTGGCGGCAGCGCCTACAACCAGATCCAGGCGGAGGGCTTCCAGCAGCAGGGCGGACTGACCACCGGCGGCACCACCGACGCGGGTGGCGGCAGCTACGTCGGCTCCGCCGGCAACGGTGACTGGGCGCGGTACAACGGCATCGACTTCGGGTCCACCCCGGCCCGGCAGTTCGTCGCCCGCGTGGCGTCCGGCGCGGCGGGCGGCGTGAGCGGACTCGTCGAGGTACGTCTCGACTCCCGGTCCAACGCGCCGATCGGCAGCTTCGCGGTCGGCAACACGGGTGGCTGGCAGAGCTGGCGAACGATCCCGGCGAACATCTCCACCGTCACCGGCGTGCACGACGTGTACCTGACGTTCTCGAGTGGCCAGCCGGCCGACTTCGCCAACGTCAACTGGTTCAACTTCGGGCACTGACCCCGTAGACCGCGATCCGCGCGACCCAACACAGGCCACGTGGAGTGTGGATCGCACCCGCCGGCCCCTCGCACCCTGTCCCTGGTGCGGGGGGCCGGCTTTGTTCCGCAACGTCCCGGTTACGAGGTCTTGACACCTAGCGACCGAACAGAGATCCTTCGGACACTCATGAGAGCGCTCTCATGCACCTTCCACGACGAAGTGGCCTGGAGGCCAACCATGCGCAAGTCAGGGATCCTGGCGTCCCTCGTCGGGACCGCCCTCGTCCTCACAGCCTGCGGGGGCGGCTCGGACAGTGCGGATTCGAACGGCGAGGTCACGCTGACGATCAACGTCTTCGGGGACAGCTTCTCGTTACCGGACAACCGTTCGCTCTACGACGAGTACGAGAAGGCGCACAGCGGCGTCAAGATCGTCGAGAACCGCAGCGACTTCGGCACGCACCACCAGAACCTGCAGGCCCGGCTCACCGCCGGCTCCGGCACGGCGGACCTCGAGGTGATCGAGGTCGGCCAGGTGTCCGGCTACATCGGGCAGCCGGACAAGTTCGTGAACTTCAAGGACAAGGGCGTCGACACCGGGCAGTGGACCGAGTCGACCGTGCAGCGGGCCTCCACCGCGGACGGCGGCACCCTCATCGGCCTGCCGACCGACATCGGCGGCCTCGCCATGTGCTACCGCACCGACCTGTTCGCGCAGGCCGGACTGCCGACGGCCCGCGACGAGGTCTCGAAGCTGTGGTCGACGTGGGACGACTACGTGGCCGCCGGCGACGACTTCGTCGCCAAGGTGCCGAAGGTGAAGTGGTTCGACGCGGGCGGCCACCTGTTCACCGGCATCCTCGGCAACGAGAAGGAGACCTTCTACAACGCCAAGGGCGACCTGGTCGTCGAGAAGAACGCCGCGGTCCGCGACGCGTGGGACCTGACCGTCAAGGCGATCGAGGCCGGCCAGTCCGCCGCGCTGCCCGAGTTCTCGCCGGAGTGGAACACCGGCTTCCAGCAGGGCCAGTTCGCGACGATCACCTGTCCCGCGTGGATGATGGGCTACATCCAGGCCAACGCCGCGGACACCAAGGGCAAGTGGGACATCGCGACGATCCCCGGTGGCTCCGGCAACTGGGGCGGCTCGTACGTGACCGTGCCGACGCAGGGCAAGAACCAGGACGCGGCCGTCGAGCTGGCGAAGTGGCTGACCGCGCCGGAGCAGAACATCAAGCTGTACAAGGCGATCGGTAACTTCCCGAGCCAGAAGTCGACGTGGACCCAGCCCGAGGTCGCGAACTTCACCTCCGAGTTCTTCTCCGGCGCGCCCGCCGGCAAGATCTTCCCGGCCTCGTTGGAGAAGGCGCCGGTGCAGGTGTACGGGCCGCAGAGCGGTGTCATCGGCAACACGTTCTCCGGCGCGCTGAACAGTGTGGAACAGGGCACCGACCCGGACGAGGCGTGGCAGTCGGCGCTGAACGACATCAAGGCCGCAGCGGGAGAGTGATGACGGCCCGACTCGACCACCGTGGGACGCCGCCCGAGGAGACTCGGCGGCGTCCCGCGGAATCACCCACCCGCAAGCAGACCTGGCGCTCCCGGCTGTACCGCTGGGACGTCAAGGGCTCGCCGTACCTCTACATCCTGCCGTTCTTCGGGCTGTTCGCGGTGTTCGGCCTGTTCCCGCTCATCTACACGGCCGTCATCTCGACGACCGCGTGGAGCCCGCGCAAGGCCGGCAGCGAGGACGTCTCCGTCGGGCTGGACAACTACACGAAGCTGTTGTCGGACGAGAGCTTCCACAACGCGCTGATCAACACGTTCGGCATCGGGATCATCTCCACGGTGCCGCAACTGTTGCTGGCGCTTGGCATCGCGCACCTGCTGAACTACCGGCTGCGCGGCCGGTTGTTCCTGCGGATGGGCGTGCTGGTCCCCTACATCACGTCGGTCGCCGCGGTCGCGCTGATCTTCAACCAGATCTTCGCGCGTGACTTCGGCCTGCTGAACTGGTTCCTCCAGCCGTTCATGGACAACCCGCTGGACTGGCGCGCCGAGAAATGGGCGTCCTGGCTCGCGGTGTCCGCGATGGTGACGTGGCACTGGACCGGCTACAACGCGTTGATCTACCTGGCCGCGATGCAGACGATCCCCTACGAGCTCTACGAGTCCGCGTCCATCGACGGCGCGAACAAGTGGCAGCAGTTCTGGCACATCACGGTCCCGAGCCTGCGGCCGACGATCATCTTCACGGTCATCGTGTCGACGATCGGCGCGCTGCAGCTTTTCGCCGAGCCGTTCCTGTTCGACACCACCCGCAACAACAACGGCGGCTCCGAACGCCAGTTCCAGACGGTGGTGCTCTACCTGTACCAACAGTTCTGGACCAACGGCCGGTACGGGTACGCGGCCGCCATCGCGTGGACCCTGTTCCTCATCACCATCGTGATCGCACTGGTGAACTTCCTGCTGGTGCGCCGGATCCGATCGGCGGACGACTGACATGTCCACTGTGTCTATACCCCCGAAACGGCGCCGCGCACCCGACCAGGGCCGCTGGGGCACCTACGCGATCCTCTTCGGCATCATCATCTTCTCGATCTTCCCGTTGTACTGGTCGATCGTGGTGTCCTCGCGGGACCAGTCGGCCATCGGCCGCTATCCCCCGCCGCTCGTGCCCGGCGGGTCGTTGTGGGACAACCTGTCCGCGGCGTTCGAGCAGGGCAACTTCGGGCTGGCGCTGGCGAACTCGGTGATCGTCGCCGGCACCGTCACGATCGCCGTCGTGTTCACGTCGACACTGGCGGGTTTCGCGTTCGCCAAGCTGACCTTCCGCGGTCGCAACGGGTTGTTCGCCGCGGTGGTCGGCACGATGCTGGTGCCGACACAGCTCGCGATCATCCCGCTGTACATCATGATCACGCAGTGGTTCGGCTGGGCCAACGACCTGCGCGGGGTGATCGTGCCGGCGCTGGTGAGCGCGTTCGGCGTGTTCTTCATGCGCCAGTACCTGTCCGCCGCGATGCCGACCGAGCTGCTCGAGGCCGGCCGGGTGGACGGCGCTTCGACGTTGCGGATCTACTGGAGCGTGGTGCTTCCCGTCGCGCGGCCGGGCGCCGCAGTGCTGGGGCTGCTCACGTTCATCACCTACTGGAACGACCTGTTCTGGCCGCTGATCCTGCTCAACACACAGAACCCGACGGTGCAGGTGGCCATCGCCAACACCGCCAGCGGCATCGAGGTGGACTACTCACTCGTGCTGGCGGGCACGGTGATCGCCACCTTCCCGATGCTGATCGTGTTCCTGTTGCTGGGCCGGCAGATCATCGGCGGGATCATGCAGGGGGCGGTCAAGGGATGAGCGGACGGCTCGACTTTCCCGATGGCTTCATGTGGGGTGCGGCGACCGCCGCGTACCAGATCGAGGGCGCGGTCAAGGAGGACGGGCGCGGACCGTCCATCTGGGACACCTTCAGCCACACGCCGGGCCGGATCGCCAACGGCGACAACGGTGACGTGGCAGCCGACCACTACCGCGACTTCCGTGCGGACGTGGCGCTGATGGCTGAGCTTGGCCTGCCAGCGTACCGGTTCTCCGTTTCCTGGCCGAGGATTCAGCCCGGCGGCCGCGGTCCGGTCAACGCCGCCGGGCTGGACCACTACGAACGCCTGGTGGACGAGCTGGTCGAGCACGGCATCACGCCGGTGCTCACGCTCTACCACTGGGATCTGCCGCAGGAGCTGGAGGACGTCGGCGGCTGGGGGGAGCGGGACACCGCGGCCAGGTTCGCGGAGTACGCCAAGCTCGTCGGGACACGGCTTGGCGACCGGGTCCCGATCTGGACCACGCTGAACGAGCCGTGGTGTGCCGCCTTCCTCGGGTACGGCTCCGGCGAGCACGCGCCGGGCCGCGCCGACCCGGCACTGTCGCTGCGCGCCGCCCACCACCTGTTGCTCGCGCACGGGGCGGGCACCCTGGCGTTGCGCACCGTGCTGCCGGCGACCGCGCAGGTGTCGGTCACGCTGAACCTGTGCTCGGTGCTGCCGGCCGTCACGTCGTCGGCGGCCACGAACGCGGTGCGACGCATCGACGGACTCGGCAACCGGCTGTTCCTCGACCCGTTGTTCCGAGGGCGCTACCCCGCCGACGTCCGGCGCGACACGGCGGCGCTGACCGACTGGGGGTTCGTGCGCGACGGCGACCTGGACACGATCGGGGCGCCGATCGACCTGCTCGGCATCAACTACTACACACCGACGCTGGTCGACGCGGGCGTCGCCGCGCCGGGACCGTCGCCGTGGCCGGCGTGTGGCAACGTCGAGTTCGTGCCCCAGCCGGGGCCGGCGACCGCCATGGGCTGGGCCATCGACGCGCAGGGCCTGCGGAACGTGGTGCACCGGGTGCACGACGAGTACGCGCCGATCCCGCTGATGATCACCGAGAACGGCGCGGCGTTCGACGACGAGCTCGGCGTGGACGGGGTCCGGGACGACGAGCGGATCTCCTACCTTCGTGATCATCTGGCCGTTGTGCACGAGGCCCTCACGCACGGCGTGGACCTTCGGGGATACTTCGTGTGGTCGCTGCTGGACAACTTCGAGTGGACCTACGGGTACGCGAAGCGGTTCGGCATCGTGCACGTGGACTATCCGACACAGCGGCGGGTCTGGAAAGACAGCGCCCACTGGTACCGACAGGTGATAAGAACGAACGGCATCGAGCTCGCATGACCGGGGCGCGGCACAAACCGACGCTGGACACCGTCGCCGCCGAGGCGGGGGTGTCGAGGGCGACCGTGTCCAGGGTGATCAACGGTTCGCCCCGGGTGTCACCGGAGGTCAAGGTGGCGGTCGAGTCGGCGATCGCACTGCTCGGCTACGTGCCCAACCGGGCCGCCCGCAGCCTCGCGATGCGCCGCACCGACTCGATCGCGCTGGTCATGCGTGAGCCGGACGCGACCGTGCTCAACGACCCCTACCTCGGCAACATCATCATCGCGACCAGCCAGACGCTCATCGGCACCGGCGTGCAGCTCGTGCTCGTGAACGCGCAGAACACGGCGGAGCACGCGCAGCTCGCCGACTACGTGCGCAGCGGGCACGTGGACGGCGTGCTGCTGGCGTCCATGCACGACGACGACCCGCTCCCCCGCATCCTGCTCGACGCCGGCATCCCGACCGTGGTCGGCGGCCGGCCGTCCCGCCACCTGCCCGGATTGTCCTATGTGGACGTCGACAACGTCGGTGGCGCGCAGCTCGCGGCCGAGCGCCTCCTGTCGGCCGGCCGGCGCCGGATCGCGACGATCACCGGCCCACAGGACATGACCGCGGGCCTCGACCGGCTGAACGGTTACCGGCGCGCGCTGTCCGCCGCCGGGCTCGCGGCCGAGCGGGTTGCCTACGGCGACTTCACCAGGGAGTCCGGCCAGCTCGCGATGTCCGAGCTGCTCGACCGCCACCCGGACCTGGACGCCGTCTTCGTCGCGAACGACCTGATGGCCATCGGCGCGCTGCGGTCGCTGCGGGACGCCGGCCGCCGCGTGCCGACGGACGTGTCGGTGGTCGGCTATGACGACATCGACATGGCGAAGCACACCGAGCCCCCGCTGACGACCATCCACCAGCCGATCATCGACCAGGCCCGCACGATGACGGAGCTGCTGCTGACCCAGATCGGCGGCGACCCGGTGACGGACCCGGTCGTGCTACCGACGGAACTGGTGGAACGCGAGTCGGTGTAAAGGGCTAGCGGCGGCGCAAGCGCTTGTCCGACAGCGCCGCCGGGGTGAAGTAGATGTCGTCCGGGTTGAGGTCCGTGCCGGGGGGCACTATCTCGTCGATGCGGTCCAGCACGTCGTCGGTCAGTGTCACGTCCGCGCCCGCCAGCAGGTCGCGCAGGTGTTCCGGGCGACGCGGGCCGATGATGACCGACGTGATCGCCGGGTGCGCGCGCACGAACGCGGTCGCCAGGTGGGTCAGCGGCATGCCGGCCTCGGCGGCGAGCTTCGCCAGCTCCGCGACCGCGTCGGCCTTCGCCAGCACGCCGGGCTTGTCGAGGTCGAACATCGGGCGCGCGGCGGGTGAGTTGCGGTGCCCGGACGTCGGGTCAGCGCGGCCCGACAACCACCCGGAGTTGAGCGGCCCGTAGGTCAGCACACCCATGCCGTACCGCTGCGCGGTCGGCAACACGGCCGCCTCGACCCGCCGAGTCAGGATCGAGTACGGCGGCTGCTCGCTGCGGAACGGCTGGTACCCCCGCTCGGCCGCCACCCACTGCGCCTCGACCATCTTCTCCGCGGGGAACACCGACGAGCCGACGGCGAGGACCTTGCCGTCGCGGATCAGGTCGGTGAGCGCGGACAACGTCTCCGCCAGCTCGGTCGCGGGGTCGAACCGGTGTAGCTGGTACAGGTCGAGGTAGTCGGTGCGCAGCCGCCGCAGGCTGGCCTCGACGGCCTTGCGCACCCACCGCCGCGAGCCACCGCGCTCGTTCGGGTCCGACCCCATCGGGAGGGAGAACTTCGTCGCGAGCACGACGTCGTCACGACGGCCTTCGAGCGCTTTGCCGACGATCTCCTCCGACTCGCCGCGCGAGTACACGTCCGCCGTGTCCACGAAGTTGACGCCCGCGTCGAGCGCCTCGTGGATCACCCGGACCGACTCGTCGTGGTCGGTATTCCCCATGGCGCCGAACATCATCGTGCCCAGCGCGAACTCGCTCACCGAGATACCGGTGCCACCAAGGATTCTGCGTCTCATGTCGCCAGCCAACCACCGGATCCCGGCGTTCGCCCGCGCGAACGGGGGTCTGACAGGACCCCGCACGGCCGCCGCGATCGTTCTACTGTGAGGTCATGAGCGACGAGCTCGGCGAGTTTCTGCGGTCCCGTCGCGCACGCCTGACCCCGGCCGACGCGGGCCTGCACGCCACCGGCGCCCGGCGGGTGCCGGGCCTGCGCCGCGAGGAGGTGGCGCGGCTGGCCGGCGTGAGCGTGGACTACTACGTGCGCATCGAACGCGGCCGCGACGTCAACGTGTCGCCCTCGGTGCTGGACGCCCTCGCGCGGGCACTGCGGCTGACCGAGGCGGAGCGCGACCACCTGTTCACGGTGGCTCGCCCCGTGTCCACGCGCAGGCGGTCCCTGCCGCCGCAACGAGTGCGCCCGGCGCTGATCCGGCTGCTGTCCAGCCTGCCCGACCACCCGGCGGTCGTGCTCGGCCGGCGGCTCGACGTGCTCGCGTCGAACTCCCTCGCGCGGGCGCTGTACACGGACTTCGACGCGTTGCCGCACCGGGAACGCAACATGGCGCGGTACCTCTTCCTCGACGACGGCGCACGCACGCTGTACGTCGACTGGGCGGGCGCCGCCCGCAGTGTGGTCGGCGCGCTGCACCTGTACGCGGGCCACCACCCGCACGACCCGCTGCTCGCGGAGCTGGTCGGCGAGCTGTCCGTGCGGGACGCGGACTTCCGGCGCTGGTGGGCCGATCAGGAAGTGTCCCGCCGCACCCACGGCCGCAAACACTTCCACCACCCCGTGGTCGGCGACCTGGTCCTCGACTACGAGGCGCTCGCCGCCACCGGCGACCCGGACCAGGTGTTGGGCGTGAACTCGGCGGAGCCGGGGTCGCCGTCGGAGGCGGCGCTACGCCTCCTGGCCAGTTGGAGCCTCTGACACGGTCGTGAACCGGGCCGCCGCCACCACCGGGTAGCCGGGGAAGCCGACCGCCAACGTACTACCGGGTGCCGGTGTGCCCGCGACCCAGATCGACTCCGTCTGCCTAGTGTTGGCGAGCACGTCGAGGTGCACGGCCCGCAGATCGAGTGTGAACCGCTCGCCGCCCGGCATGCGCACGGTGGCGGTACCGTCGCCACGACCCCGCTGACGGACGTCCCACGACGGCAGCGTCGCGTCGGCTCGCTGCCACGGGCCGGCGTGCAGTAGTGCCGCGAGCCGGCGGACGGTACGCACCCGCCACACCGAGTGCCCCACGACACCGAGCGCGACGACGACCGCGAGCGGCACGAGCCAGGCATGCGGGCCGACGTCCACCAGCGCGGCGACCACCACGAGCGCCGCCATGAGCGCGGTCGTGAACACCAGGTCGCTCCACTGCCGGCCGACGAGGTGGCGCACCTGCACGACCATGGGATCCGCGAGCCGGGCGACCGGCGCGAGCCATCGGTCGGTCGTGGTCGGGTCGGACCACAGTCCGTCGACGACCCCGGTCGGGCCGGCCACGGGCAGCCGTAGGCCGGTCGACCGGTCGGCCGGGCCCCGGGTGGTGATTCGCGCCGGCCACGGCGTGTGCAGACCGTCGGCCCGCAGCGCGAGCCAGCCCCGCGCGTCCGGGCCGACCAGCCACACCCGGCCGGTCCGCGCGATGACGTCCCGCACCGCCGCCGGCATCCCCCACACCCGCGCACGGGTACCGTCGCCGAGTTCGAGGCTGCCGTTGTGCACCGCCGTGACCAGCACGGCCCGCCAGGACTGCGCCGCGAGCAGTCGCCGCGCGGGCGCCGGCCAGCGTGGCACGGCGAGCGCGGGACCCGCGGCAAGCTGCCAGCAACCGAAGAACGTCGCCAGCCCGACGAGGCCGCCGATGAACGGCTGCACCGACGCCAGCCACACGGTCGTGGCCACCGCGACCACGAGCGCGAACACGCGCCACGACAGCGACGCGGTCTGCGTAGCCATGTGCGCGAACAGCTTCGCGGTGGTGTCGTCGTGGATGGCGGGTTCGTCGGTGCGCGGCGGGCGGACCACATCCGCGACGCCGCCCGGAGCCGAGGTCATGTCTGCCTATACGTCGTGATGGTGGTAGCGAAGTCCGGTGTGATCCCGGCGCTGTCCCGCAACTGTCAAAGCCAGGTCGCCTCCCCCCGCGTCGACGCCAACCGCCCCCGGAGCAGGGATGCGGCGTCCCCGGGCCGTGCTCGGGCCGCGACCGTGCGCCGGCCGACGACCCGAGGTGTGGTCCGTTGTCCTCCACCGCCAGGCGCTTCGCGGCCCTGACCATCGCAGGCGCGCTGCTCGTCGCCGGCTGCGCCAACCGTGACCAGTCCGCCGACCAGTCCAACGAGACGGCCA
>Ga0193716_1000284_pt1 | contig 31709 bp, 25 predicted proteins | sample U2c1metaG_FD_145901 | JGI IMG/M metagenome (GOLD analysis project Ga0193716, IMG submission 145901) | Soil microbial communities from a riparian zone of the East river system, Colorado, United States - U2c1 | ecosystem: Environmental > Terrestrial > Soil > Riparian zone | place: USA: East River...
CGCTACCAACCAAGTTGTGGTTCGGGCGGCCCGGAAGTTCTCATGGCTGGCAGCGTCACTCCGGCCACAAGATAGAGCGTCGCGCCAATCAGCAAAGTGGTCGTAATGCTGGTTTCCATGGAAATCAAGACCGCCAGAAAGCTGGCCAAAACCGAAGCGGCTCCATTCAAAGCCCACACCCAGGGCAATTGCTCCTCGTGTCCCAGCCGATTCATCCAACTCAGCCCGACCGGCAGGCAAAACCCCATGGCTAGTCCGCAAGGGGCCAGCAAGAACAGCGAAACAGCTACGCGCTGGTAGAGGCCACCCGGCAGAGCGAAATGGATGACGGGGGGAACGACAAGGGAATAGGCGAGAACGATCAAGCCGGCCGACCAGGTCGGTATCCGCGCGGCGAGTCGCGATTGGATCCCCCATCTTCCGGAAGCCAGGCTGCCCAAGCCTGCGAAGAATATTATTCCGGCCAGCACCACAACAAGTGAATAGATGGGGTGTCCCAAAAAAACGGAAAGCTGCTGCATCATGGCAATCTCGATCAGCGTAAATGCCAAGCCAATTGAAAGGAAATAGAGAACGAATCCCGCTGGGAGGCTGTTCCCAATTCTTTTAAGCCGGGTCATGCCCCGGAAGGAAAGCAAGATCATTCCGAGCACCAGGAAAATCGCGGAGACCAGAAATCCAAAAATGAACAGTGTCGCACGGGCATTTCCGCCGTGAGCTCCTTGACGCAGAAACTGCGGAAGATTTCGCAGGCGAATCGCGTTAAAGAAGAATGGCGATGAATCATAAACCGGTGAAATATCAAAATCGCCCGCATAGCGAAGGGCGGATAATTCCTGCAGCGAGGTCGCAGCCGCGATTTTTTGCAGTTCAGGTATGCGCACTGGTTCATCCGGCATGTACAGCGCCGTAAAGGACATGGTCTGAATAAGGGAGTGGAGGCGCGCGAGATCTTCAGGCGAGAGCCGCTCGTTACTCACAAGCAATGTGGCCACGGTTCCTGAGCTGACTAAAGCCAGGTGTTGGCCGGGATCTCCTACCCCTTCACTCAGCAGCGTGGCCCATCCCAGAGAGAACAGTCTGTAAGTTTGGTAAAGCTCCGGTTCCGCGTGGAAGCGGGTAAAGGTGATAAGACCCCGCGGCCTCAGATGTTCGTAGAAAATCTTCCATCCATCGACCGTATACAAAGAGTTCTCAGATAGAGACATGGATCCTGCAGACGTCGCTGCCCAAGTGTCTACCAGGGAGGCCTGGATGACATCGAACCGTTCCGGACTGCGACTCAAATAGCTGCGCGCCTCATCGCAATGAATTTCCAGGCCCGGCATTTTGTTGAAACCGGAAAACCAGGCAAAGCGATTGCTCGTGATATCGACGATCGCACTGTTCACATCGATGGCCACGACGCGCTGCGAACCGCTGGTCAAAGCGGCCAGTGCATCGCGGCCGCCTCCGGCGCCGATAATTGCAGCGCTCCCTGCTGGTCGCAATTGCGTGGCAATCGAGGTTACGTCGTAGCGAAGAAAGTCGAACTCCTGGAGATCGCCGTGAAAGCGCATCATCGGCGTCCCGGCGTCGTTGTCGATATCAAGAGAAAGTGCTTCGACAGAGACACTGGGCATAGCCGGGCTGGGGCCCCACATCCAAGGCGGGCCACTCGTTGTGGATGGTTTTCGTACCCGGACCATGGAGATGGGATTCCAGATTTCCTCGAGGACTCCAAGTCGATGGTCTTTCACGCCTTTGGACCAAACCGGTTGAATGCCATATTTTGTGGAGGCATTCAGGCCGGCGAGCGCCACCATAACCAGCGCGCAGGCGATCAGCCCGAAACGAGACCGGTTCCTGCCGGATCCGCCGCCATAACAAGCAGCGGCAAGGAAAGGACATGCCGAACTGGCCAGTATGGCGCTGGGCGCGTCCAGGAATTTTAAAAGAACAACGGAGGCCACGCATCCTGCCGCGGCACCAAGCAAATCGGCAGAATACGTGACGCCAATTGGAATTCGCTTCTGCGCAAGGGAAACGCACAGCACAATCCCGGAAAAGAAAAATGGCAGCGCGATGATAACGGAGAAAAACAGATAGCTGAATAGCGACTCCAAAGACACGAAAGTATCGAGAGGTATAGCCAGCATCATGAGGAGGCAAAGCGGTAAGGACACCGCCATCCCCAAGGAAGCCTGCGTCAGTCGCAACGAAATTTGCTTTTCGGAAAATCGGTTGGGAAGAAGTTGAACCAAGAGTGCGCCGGCGGTCATCCCGAACATAGCCATCGACACCGACACAAAGGCAAGGTAATACCAGGAGATGACGCTCAGCAACCGTGTCAACGCGATCTCGTACAGCAACGTGCTGGCAGAAACCAGAAAAACCGCGCAAAGAAAAGGCGCCATAAAGGGGTTTTCCCATAACCCGATCAACCAACGCGACCCGACTCCGCGCGTTGTTCCTTGCACGATAGTTGCATAGCGAACGTTCCCTGGTTGAACAATCCAGGTAAGCAAATTGTAAGGTTTTCAACACAGGTTCTTCGGGCAGGAAACTAGGATACGAGAACTTGGCACGCGATTCTGGGCGCCCCTTCGCTCTCCTTAAGGCGCCGGGCGCAGTTGCTCCTGAAACCGTGGCTTCGGCATTTGACACTGCTCTTTCTAACGGCCTAACATCAGTCCCATAAGCGAGTCGAGCCCCGCAAATGATTGGCAGAACTCTCGGTCATTATCAGGTCATCGAGAAAATCGGTGAAGGCGGGATGGGTGTCGTCTACCGCGCTCGTGATCAGCGTCTTGAGCGCGATGTGGCACTTAAAGTCCTGCCCGCCGGAATTCTCGGCGACCCAGCTGCGCGCAAACGCTTTCGAAACGAAGCGCTGGCCCTTGCTCGCCTCAACCACCCCAATATTTGCTCTGTTTTCGATTTCAATGCCGAAGGCGATTCCGATTTTCTGGTCATGGAGTTTGTTCCCGGCATCTCGCTCCATGAAAAACTGGAGCAGGGCAACTCCACCCTGGCGGAAGTTGTGCCGCTGGGCCTGCAAGTCTCGGCCGGTCTTGCGGTGGCGCATGAACAAGGTGTCATTCATCGCGATCTGAAGCCGGCCAATTTGCGCGTCACCCCCGATGGCCGGTTGAAGATTCTCGATTTTGGCCTGGCGAAGTTTTTTCATCCTGAAGCAGGGCTTGATGCCACTCTGAGCGTTGCCGATACTTCGAGCTTTTCCGGTACCGTTCCTTACATGGCGCCTGAGCAGCTGCGCGGGGAACCGCCCGATGCGCGCACCGACATTTATGCCGTCGGAGCGGTCCTTTATGAACTGGCAACTGGACGTCGCCCGTTTCCCGAGCCACAACTCGCCAAGCTCATCGATGCAATTCTGAACAATGATCCCACTCCTGCTGCGCGACTGAATCGCGACGTCACACCGGCGCTTGAAAGTGTCCTCCAGAAAGCGCTGGCTCACAGCCCTGGCGACCGGTATCAGTCTGCCCGAGAGTTGCACGCCGACCTTGAACGTCTGTCCAATGCTCAGACTCCGCTTGCCGGGATAAAAAGTCCTCGTCCTAGCTATCGTGCGTCTGTCGGCCTTCTTTTATCCCTGCTCGTCGTCGGCTCGGCTATTGGTTGGTACGTGTCTCGCAGACACAATCAACTCGACCCCGAAGCAAGCGGCGGTTTTACCCGCTCTGGCCCTGCGCGCCCCGGCAGCGTACGGGCACGCCGTTCGGTGGCCGTCTTCGCCATAAAAAACCTCTCTGGTCGTCCCGATTCCGCCTGGCTTTCGACCGCGCTTTCAGAAATGCTCACCACGGAATTGGCTGCCGGAGAACGCCTCCGCACGATTCCGGGCGAGACCATTTCTCGTGCCAAACTCGACCTGTCACTTTCAGACACAGACACCTTTGCCCAAGACACGCTTCGCCGTATCAACGCGAGCCTCGGCACAGATGCTGTGCTGAGCGGCTCCTACGTCGTCATTCCCGGAGCCACGGACGGAAAAATCCGTGTTGACCTGCGCATTCAGGATTCACATTCCGGCGAAATCATTTCATCGGTAAGCGAAACCGGTACGCAGTCAGAACTTCTCGATGTCGTTTCGCGCGCCGGCGCAAAACTGCGCACCTCACTCGGAGCTCCCGAGCTCTCCGCGGACGACGCTGGCAAAGTCCTGGCTTCGCTCCCCACTTCGTCCGATGCGGCGCGTCTCTACGCAGAAGGCCTTAACAAGCTTCGCGTTTATGATTCTCATGCGGCAAAGGATTTACTCGAAGAAGCTGCGGCTGCCGACCCGGCAAACGTTGCCATCCACACCGCGCTTGCCAGCGCTTGGGGACAGCTTGGATTTGATAGCAAGGTTCTTGAACAAAGCAAAAAAGCACTGGACCTCTCCGCGAATCTTTCCCGGGAAGAGCGTTTCGCCGCCGAGGGCCGTTACCAATCGGCGGTCCGCAATTGGCCTAAGGTCATCGAGATTTACCAATCACTCTTCAATGTGTTTCCAGACAATCCGGAATATGGCATTCAGCTGGCCATCGCTCAGAGTTCGGCGGGCAAACCGCAAGATTCATTCGCCACTCTCGACAAGCTACGCGCGACGATTCCGTCCCTGAAAGACGATCCGCGTGTTGACATTGTGGAGGCCAGCACTGCTGACCGCACGGCTGACTTCAAGCGTGAACTTGCAGCCGCCACCCGGGCAGCGGATCGAGCGAAGAGCCGCGGAGAACGACTCACAGCCGCCCGCGCGCTGCTGCTTTCCGGTTGGGCATTGCAGAACCTCGGCGATGTAGAAAAGGCCACTTCAGTTTCGCTCGAGGCCAAAGCCGCCTACGAAGCAGCCGGTGATCGTGTGGGCGTTTCGCGCGCACTCCATAACCTGGCCCTCATTCATGTTTCGCAGGGTAAGCTCGATCAGGCGGAAACTGACTTTAACCAGGCCATCGCCATTCGCCGGCAAATTCAAGACAATCAGGGACTCTGCCGCGCTCTGAATGACCTCGCACTCGTTCATGAGAGGCGTGGCGACCTGGTGGGGGCCCAGAGGAAATACCTAGAGGGCCTCGCGATCGCACAACAAATCTCGGACAAAGGCGCCATCGCTGCCGCCTACGTAAACCTCTCCAACCTACTTATCGCGCAGGGAAAATCTGCCGAAAGCCGCAAGTATCTGGGGCAGGCGCTCACTATTTTTCGGCAAATGGGCAATAAGCAGGGCATTGCAACGTGCCTTGCCAATCTCGGCAATGCTACAGCCGAAGCCGGCGACAGCACTGGTGCACGGAAACTCTACGATGAAGCGGCCTCCAACTTTGCAGATATCGGACAAAAAGCCGGATTGTCGCAGGTGCGCACCCTGATAGCCGGTCTTTTCTTGGATGATGGCGACTATGTCTCCGCTCGTTCCAACTACGAGCAAGCGCTGGCGGCAGCGCGAGACGTGGGTGACCCGCTCTTTATCGCGGACGCAGAATCTGGTTCGAGCAAGGCGGCCCGTCTGCAGGGAGATTGGCCAGCGGCTCGCGCACACGCGGAGAGTGCCGTTGCTGCCGCGAAAACTGCAGGCGACAAACGCCTTCTCGCGATTACCGACTACGATTTTGCGGCTTCGCTTGAAGGGCAGGGCGACGTTGTGGCTTCAAAAAAAGCCATCGAGGACGGGCTGGCCCTCGCGCGCGAGCTCGGAGACAAGGAAATCATCGCGATCGGTACTCACAACACGGCTGAATATTTGGCCATCCAGGGCAACCTCACCGCCGCGCAGCAAGCCCTCGAACAGGCCATTGCGCTCAATAAACAGCGGAAATCTCCTGCATCTGTGGCCGAGAGCCAGATCTCGCTCGCTGAAGTTTTCCTGGAGCTTGAGCAACCCGCGCGCTCTGCACAGATTGCTAGTGAAGCTGCAGCCACAACCCGTCGTCTACGGAATGCGCCTCTGGAGCTGAACGCGCAGCTAGCGCTGGCGCGCGCCGCCTTGGCGCAGCGCCGTTTTCCCGTTGCAACGGAAGCGCTCGCTCGCGCAAAATCGCTGATCAGCGCATCCGCCACGCCCAACCAGCGCCTCAAGCTTGCCATCTGTGCCGCTCGCATAAACTCCGCTGCCGGCAACTCTTCATTAGGAAGTTTGCAGGCGGCCCTGAATGAACTCGGCACAAAGTCCACATTTCAGACTCGCTTTGAAGCCCGCCTCGCGCTTGCCGAGTTTACTGCCGCTTCGTCTGGCGCCGCGTCAGCGCGTCCACTGCTCGACGCAATCGAAAAAGAAGCCACCGAGCAAAGCCTTCTGCTCTACTCGCGCAAAGCTGCAGCTCTCCGCAAATCCTGATCGCTCACCGCGTCAGTCGGAACCCTTCACGCCAATGAAATTCAAAGAGACAAACTACTTGCGCTTCGGTTTTGTTTGGTTTTTTTGAAATCTGGCGGAGAGAGGGGGATTCGAACCCCCGATACGAGTTTTAGCCCGTATAACGGTTTAGCAAACCGCCGCCTTCAGCCTCTCGGCCATCTCTCCGCTGTTTGCATCCAACAGCTTACCACAACTGCCCCGCTCTAATTAATTTGGCCCTCCGTTGGTGCACAAACTTTCATCGCATCCAAAGTCATCTCCATCCCCTTGATCGCGGCGAGCACTGCTGGGTGAAAATCCCTGAAGTAGCGATCCTTGGTCACGTGCCTTTGGCATGCCGCGGGAGACGCTGGACGATCTCTTTGTCCGCTCCCAGCTCATGCTAATTCGACGCGATGCCACGCCTGGAACCGTGCAGCCCTACCACTCGAGTCCGATCAACTTTACGACCGGGCGAACGACGAGCTTCAGCTGACTTGTCGAGAAATCGATCGGGAGGTTCGCTGCCGGTCAGCCGGAGCTTTCTTCGAGGGAGCTGCTGTCTTTAGAGCTAAATAGCTTAAATTGAGAATAAATCTTATGACGCAAATTGCCGAGCAGTTTGCCTTACCGGCAAACTATCATGCAATAAATATAAGTCAGTCGGTCTGTGCTGTTCTGTCGTTGCCTAGAAATAGGATAAGGGTACTATTATCAGCACACTCTACATGGCCGTGAGCTCCCTGAATAGCACAACACAACGAGGAAAAAAATCCTCGCTTTGCAAATCAATGGTCCTGAATAGAGAGCGAGAATGTCTCTAAGCACTGCACCAATGTGTTTCCATTGCTCTACTGCTTCGGTTTGTAGATGTAATTCGCAAACACATAGCCCCACGGCACGGCGATGATGGGCAATGGCACCCACAAAAACGGCAAGGCGATGGCTTCGGCTGACGATCCCCACAACGCGCCCTTTGCCCACAGTGGATACGCTACAAGAATAAGCCACAGCACTTTGTAGAATATTTCCAGCAGCACGATCGGTAGCATTTTCACAGGACGGATGATTCCTATGCCCGCCAAAGTCGCAAACGCCGTCCAGACGCACCACATCACGGCATCTGTGGGGTCCCATGGTCCGCGGTGGGTGAGGATGTGCGTCCAGGTGTCCTTGCCCAACACGAAGAACATCAAAATATAGAGCAGCCGCAACAGGTAAATGTTGATTGTGCGGACGCCTTCGTATCGATCATTGCGTTGAAAAATGACTTTGGGGCGAAATGTCATGGAAATATCCTTCGCAGTGAGAACATTTGAGAGTATTGACTTAGTCTTTGGTCTTGTTTTCTTCGCTGTCTCGCCGGAAGGCCAGTATGTCGCCTGGCTGACAATCGAGCGCGAGGCAAATCGCTTCCAGCGTTGAGAAGCGGATGGCCTTGGCCTTCCCGGTCTTAAGGATCGACAGATTCGCGAGAGTGATGTCGATCGTCTCCGATAGCTCGGTTAGCGATTTGCGACGGCGTCCCAGCACCTCATCCAGCATTACGGTAATGGGCATTGTTCAGACCGTTCCTTCCAACTCGTCACGCATGGCCGAACCTGCCGCGAATACGCGGCTGAGCACAAATACCATCAGTACGGCGATCCAACCACCAATCGAGGACGTAACGTTCGGTGCGGCTGCGCCTACATTGGGAAAATACTTGCCAAGGAGTGCGCCGGGGATGTCTAGGAGTTGCAGCGCGAGAAGGGACCAGCCAATGGTCTGCAGCCTGCGAGCGTTAGCGATAATAAATGGATCACCCGCGCTGGTGCTGGCGATGATCTTAGACAGCGCCAGGAAAAGTCGGTCGGTCGCCACCGACATCGCGATGCCCATCAGCATCAGCAAACGCAAGCCTGTCGTCACCGACGGAACGTCAACTCCCGGACCTGGCTCGATCAGCAGAGCTGCGAACTGCGAACCGAAGATCCAAGACAGAGCCAGCCCGACTACAATGGCCAGCAACAACAACCGATTCGCTACAGAAGCCGTGCGGACAACGAACCGCGAACTTTTTATCAGTCGATCTCGATTTAGCATGGTGGCCATCCTTATCGATTAACGATAAATTCTTCTTGTGGATCCGTCAACAGTTATTATCGAAAAACGATAAGATAACTTCAGAGAAGCTTCCCAGCGCTATTCTGTCAAAATTAGTTAAACTGCTTTAATTGAGCATATTACGGGTGCTTGGAACAGGAGTGACTAGGGTTGACGGGGGGCGCGCGTTTTACACCACGGCCACGATCATTAACACGGCGTGGTAATCCTAGGCCAAGCCCACTACCCAAACCCATCGGTCGACCACAAGGTCCAATTGGGGAGAATCGTGGCCAACCTGTTTCGTGAGGACGGCTGGAAGTGCTCGAAGGGCCCCGCAAGAACAATGTTGCGGCCGACTTCCTCGTGTCGGGGCATGGAAGGCGATTGATCTGAAAATGAATTCTGTCTTCCGCACTTGAGTCGTCTGAATCATGAGCGAACCGGATCTCGACTCGAAGCGTTTTCGCGGAAGCGAAACGAGTGGGGAAACCCAGCCCTTTCCGGAGCCGTTACTGACGCAAAGCGACCGCCTTGTTCTTCAGTCGCTCGAACCCGTTGAGGTGCGTGGACTTTTCAACCGTGAGCAGTTGTTGCCGGGCCTCTGGAACGTGGCCCGTTTTCATGAGGAGTTCGGCGCGCACCAGCTGACTTTCCCAACCTAGGATGGCGAAACTAGACTTGCGGGCTGCAGAGGAAATCTCCTGCAGCAGGGCGAAAGCCGGTTTATAGCGAGCTGCGCGCAGCAACACGCGCGCGCTGGTCAGCTGAAATGCGAGCCGCACCGCTTGATTCTGGCTGTTCGAAGCGAGGCGAGCCGTTGCCTCGATCTCGTCGGTCGCTTCAGAAAGTTTGTTCTCGGCCAGCAGTGCTTCGGCCAGCGTAGCGCTCGCTGCGATTTCGTCATCGGCCTGATGCTCGCGATGAAACTGTTCTTTGGACTTGCGAAGTGCACTTTCCACCGTTGCCGCAAGACCTTCTTCGATGGACAGCTTCGCGATGCTGACCTTCGATTCCTCAAGGTTCTGCATTTCCCCAATCTGCGTTCGCAGGCGCAACGCATCGGCGTAGGACTTGCCGGCCGCAGTCAGGTCGCCGCGATCCATCGCTACGTCAGCCTCCCCGCTCAAGACATTGGCGAGCGTGCTGTTGTCGCTGATCCCTGAGGCGATCCCCTGGGCCCGTTGATAATTTCCTTCCGCCTCCTGCAGTTCTCCTTGCGCGCGCGCTAAATTGCCGAGGTCACTGAATACGAGCGCGACCCCACTCGATTCCTCAATGGCTTCATACTCGGGAATCGCCGCCAGGAGCATTTTTCTTGCCTCCACAAGATGCCCCTCGAGGAAAAGCACGTCGCCCAGATTGTTGTATGCCGCGGCCGAACCCTCGCGCTCGTCAAGCTGGCGAAAACGTCTGGCGGCTTCGCGCCACATGCGCTCTGCTTGGCGGAGATCACCTCGCGCATAGTACACACCGGCAAAATCGTTCAAAGTGCGGGCTTCGTTGTTGCGGTCACCAATTGCGGCATAGGCCTGCATGCCCTTGAGGCAGTCCCTGGCCATTTCATCGCCATTGACGCCCAGAGAGGATCCTTGTTGGCAGAGCACGCCGTAAGCGCGGGCCACAACCATGGGCGAGCCGAGCGCTGTGCCTTTGCCAATGGCCCGTTTGGCCGCCGCCTGAGCGGCGGACAAATTCAGGCCGATTTGTGCAGAGGCTTCAAGCAGGTCGATACGCGCATCTTCGCCGGCCGGTGGCGGAAGAGCGCGCAGTGTTGCCAGACTCGCGATCGTGTCCCGCGGGCTCGAATTCAATTGCGCCGCGGCGAGCAACAACCCGTAATTGAGATTGTCACGCCGGAGATCAAAAAGCGTTTTGTAGGTCTTCACCGCGGTTGGCCAGTCGGCAAGAGTTCTTGCGTACTGGCCCGCAATGACGAGCTGCTCTTCCTGCGAAAGCCGGGTGGAGAGCGTCAACGCGCGTTGCGCTTCGGCAGTGGCCTTGGAGCGATAGCCAAGATGCCAGAAAGCGTCCGACAAAGCGGAGTGGGCCAATGGATAGCTGGGGTCGGCAGCGACGGCCTTGCTCAATTCTTCGCGCGCGCCTACAAAATCGAACAGCCATAGTCTTGCACTTCCCTCGGAATAGTGGCGAATGGCTGCGCTGTTGGCCGGAAGCGCGGCGCGTAACCGGCTGGCGGCTTCTGAACCAATGGGATAAATGCCGAGACTCGTCCGCAGGTCGGCGCCGGCACGCGAAACCATTTCAAACAGTTCTTCTTCGTTTCCGGACACCGCGTCTTCGGCGATGGTGTCGCCCGTCAAGGTGTCCTGCACGCGGATATCGAGGCGAATGCGTTTCAGAGGTCTGCCCGGGATCGCCGTGTAGGACCCGAGAACGACAACATCTGCTCCCGGATTCCGGCGCAGACGGCCGAGCGTCACAAGGGCCAGAGAGTCCGCGTCGGCCATGGCTATGTCGCGTTTTGCCAGAGCGACATCCTCGTCCGGGACGATGCGCAGACTGCCATCGGCGGCCAGCTCCGTGCTCAGCATTTCTGTGAAGGCGTGCGACATCCAGTCGTCGTCGTGGTGGCCCGGCAAGTTACGAAACCCGAGGACGGCAATGGAGCGGCGCGCAGCTGGCTGGGAGGCTCGGGACCTGACCTCGGTTGCAGCACTGGGATGGCGTCGAAAATAACGGACCGTAACAGCCCCAATAGAAAGGATAGCAATGGCGCCGACAGCCATCGTCGCCAGGCGAATGAGCGGGCGGCTTTTTGGGTGAACGCCGGGAGGAGGCAACACCGGGATCGCGCTTTCTGCTCTCGCCAGCAAGTTTTCGCGTTCTACCGGAACAAGAAAACGATAGCCACGTCGCGGAATGGTCTCGACGTAGCGGCGAGATTCCGCGTCGTCGCCGAGCGCTTCCCGTACTTTACGCACGGCCACGCCGAGACTGCTATCGAATTCAAGGAAAGTGTTTTGCGGCCACAGCCGCTGGCAAACTTCCTCTCTCGTCAGGATCGAGCCGGGGTTTTCAGCGAGCATCAGGAGGAAGCGGTACGGAAGATCCTGCAGCTTGATTCGAACGCCATCCCGCGTCAGTTTCCCCTCTGCGGTATCGAGCACAAAGGGACCGAACTTATATCGAAGTCCAGGTGCGGAGGAGCTGTTCATCGGACGCGTGCCGGACGGAATCGCACTCCGGCCGAATACTATCACGGCAGGAGCCGCCGCCGGACCATTAACAGGCCACCTAACTTATTCAAATCAAGATGGTTTCGGGTTAATGAAAGCTTAAGACGTTGTTTCATTGACCGCAGCCGCGAGCCTGCGCAAAGTGCGACTGAAGCGCGTGGCCGTCGAATGCGAGCCACGCGCGCGAACCGTTCAGGGAGATTCCAATGGGCAGTTTTTGTGGACAGTGCGGGGCACCAGTGGGAATGACCGGATTCTGCGTGAAATGCGGCGCGCCGATTGAAAGTACGGCGAAACCGCCACAACCGAGTGTCGCCGCGCCCAAGGCCGCAGTGCCCAAAGCCGGGATGAGTTCGGGCATGAAACTGGCGGTGGCTGCCGCAGCGGTCATCTTCGTCGGGGGGACGGTTGCCGCGGCCGGAATATTTTATGTCGCACATCGGGCAACGCAAAAGTTTCATGAAATCGCAAGCGGTGTCGCCGGCGACCGCGGCAGAGACGCTGCGGGCTCCGCCAGTTCCTCTCTTGGCGATCCTTGCCGCTACCTCAGCAAACAGGACGTGAGCCGCGCCATTGGCGTGGAAATCGTGGCCGTTCTGGCCGAGGGCGAAGGATGCAGCTATATGGCGAAGGGGAATCAAGGAGATATGTCCGCCAAGCACGCGGCAAAAATGCTGGGTGCCAAAGGCGCGGATGAGAAAACGCAAAAAATGATCCAGGACTTCGCCGGCGGAATCTTCAAGTCCATGCCGCAAGAGAAACAGGATCAAGGAACCGACGCATCGGGGAATGTGCCGGTGCTTTCCGTTTCCGTGTCGGATTCCGAGGCTGCCATGTCGGAGATGAAACTGAACGCCAAGGTGCTGAAGAATCTGGGTGGCGGCAAGACCGGGCAGGATCTGCAAATCGGAGACGAAGCTTTTGTCAGTAGCGACAGCATGATCATGATCCGCAAGGGCGACAAGATCGTTCGCATGATGTACATGACTTGTCCCTGCGGCACCGCAGAGATCAAACCGCTTGCCGTGCAATTGGCGGCGGCTCTGTGAGCTCTGCGGCCGCGGCGAAGAACTGGAGCAAGCCGTCTCTGAGGCTCGTACTGTTCGGCATTTGCTTCCTGGCGACCAGCTGCAAGCGAGCCGAGCCCCCAGCCACAGCCGCGCCAAACGCCACAGCGCACCACCAGCCGCAAACGAGCGCATCCCCGGGCGCAAGCGCAGAGCCGACCCGACTTGCCGAAGCCCCCACCAGCATTTTTAACCTGAACGACGCGACCATCCTAAAACCGGTCGACGTCCACAAACTCACGCCCTCGCAGCTGCAGTTCGGCATTGCTCCCGAACGAGGGAAAGACATCGAGTACGCGGACAACGTCATCGTGATGGAAGACGGTGACAAAGCGATCCGTTCGATGGCCACGAACGGACTCAGCTGGACCTTTGACGCCGCGGCACCTCATGTCAGCGAATTTCAAGAAGGAAAAATCGTGTTCGCGACTGGCTTGGCGGTCGGAAGAGTCGTAGACCTGAAGCGCCAAGGCGGGCAGGTAACGGTGGTGCTGGCGCCGGTGCAACTGACCGAGGTTATCAAGAACGGCAGTTTCGCCATGAACCAGCCGCTCGATGTAGACAACATGATCTCTTACGCTGCGCCGGACTTCCCGCAGCCCAAGGATGACGCTACGCCGCAAAAAAGTTCCAGCCGGGACCAAGAAGATGACGGCCATTTTGTCCAGGCGATCGTGATTTCACGGGTCAAGCACGGGAGATGGACTCCGGCCTCGATGGTACAGACGTTTGCCGACGGACGACGAATCAGCTATCAGCGACGCGACGCGAAATGGACCGGCGCAAGCGTATCGCTCGCAAGCGTGTCGCCATTACGACTCGTCGACGGTTTCGAGCGAATACGCCTGACGACACCTCCCGCCGAGCCGGAACTACCCGTGCCTCCGCCGGCGTCGAAAGCGAACTTCGATCCGGGCGGTACGCCGTCAGGAATACAAGGAGCGCCGACGCAACTTGATGTGAGCGATGCGCGTGCGGAAGCGGTTGCCAGCAATTCCGGTATCGGGGTGCAGTTCTACTACGACAAGAAGGGGATAAGGCTCTTCACCGAGTGCCTGCTCGAAACCATTGGCGCAAATATCGAATTCAAGTTGGTGATCAAGAATGCCCACTTCGAAACGGCCGGAGTAAAAATTGGCGGCCACTTGGGTGTCAAGTTGATGGCCGAAGCGGGGACTAGCGGGGATTTTCAGGCCAACTTTCACAAGAAAATCTGGATACCGATCGATTTCAAGATTCCCCTTGGCCTGAATGACGCTAACCCCAGTCCGTTTTCGGTCACTTTCAACTCCATGCTCGACGTGAGTACCGGCTTCAGTGCGAAAACGTCAGTGCTGAAAGCGGAGGGGCACTACACCTTTGGCGGCGGCCTGTGGGCCGGCCTCGATCACGGGAGCTGGTCGGTGAGCGTCCCCCAGGACCTCAAGGCGGAAAAGGATCTGGGAGTCACAACCACCGGCGCTTCGGTGGGAATCAACTCACTGGTGGTGGCTGCCGGGGTGAGGGCCATGGTGGGAATCGGTGCGTTCGGCTTCAGCACGGGAGTGTTCGCCGATATTATTTTTGCCGGGACGTTGCTACGAGCTCCAGACATCGCGTTTCCCTGCCGGCAGGGCACGATCGAAGCGTCGCTCGCCTATGGCATCGGCTATCAACTGAACAAAACCTTCGTGGATGGAATCAACGCCGTGCTCAGCTTGTTCACAAGCTATCGGCTTGACTACGTCGGGACGATTGCCGAAACAAAGTTGATTCGGCTGTTCCACGGGAATACGCAAATCCCCGGAAGTTGCGCCACTGCGAAAAGCGGAGGGGGCGGGGGATGAAATTCTGCACAGCATGTGGAGCGGAACTGGATCGCGATTCAGGGTTTTGTGGCAAGTGCGGGACTGCTGCACGCCGCACACCGCCCGCAGTTCAGCCGCAGGCAGTGGCACGGGAATCCTCGTCGCCGGGATCGCGAAAACTATTTTTGGCACTTGCTGCGATTTTTGCTGTCCTGGTCGCAATGGGCATCGGCGGCTTGGTCTATCTTGGCCACCGCGCGAGAAAAAGTGTCGCGGGCCTCACCCAGGAAAATGAAGTGGCAAGCTCCGGGCAGACGCCGCATGGCACAGGCGAAGAGATCGGCAAAGAGAGACCCGCAAGCAGCGGCAACAAGGACGAACAAGTAGGCAATGCTCTCGACGGAATCGGCGGCATTATCGACCGCATGGGATTTGGCGATCGGCCGCCCAATCCTTACGCAAACTTGCCGGTCGTCAAGACGACGGACATTGCAAAAAATCTTTGCCGGGACGCGGACAAGGCGTCCGCGGTGCCCGCGCCAGCAAGCTCGCTCGTCGGCCCGAGCGGGATTCCCATCCGCGAGGGCCTGATGCTGGTTCACGCATGGGGCCGCAAGTCCGGCGATTCAGAAAGCATAAACAGGGTCAGCAAAATCACCGACAAATATACGGAAATCACCGATGTCGGCACCTATTTCGAAACTGCCGATGATGTGAAGGGAAGTCCAGGCGCCGATCTTCGTGATGTATGTGCGGACGACTTGCAGAACGCCACGGGATTGCGAACCGGATTTGGATACAGCGGCCCAAGAACATCGCCAGGCACGACCACCGTCACGGTCTCAGGGAGCGTTTTTAGCGACCTGAAAACCAAAGGTAAAACCGAATTCCAATACCTCGAGTGGATGAAGGCGGACCTCGAGGACGGGGGCGGCTACCTGCACTGGGAAGGCGGCGAGATGACCCGGGTGGAAACCGCGGATGTCGCTTTTCCCGTGATCGTCAACGGGACGCCGACAACCCTCCCCGCAATTCACGCTTCCGGCGTACTGGTCGTTACCGACAAAAAAGCGCGCGAAACGAGCACGTCCGATGCCGACAAGCCTAAACGCTCGGACCTGTACATACTGGATGATCCCCGCAATCCGCTCCTCTTGCTCTGGAAAATGGACATTAATAATTTTCGCTTGCAAATAACAGAAATCCGGTTTCCGGTCGACAAACCGGTCAAGAAAATTGAGCAGGATCTGCTGAAAAACAAACACGCCGTCGTGTACGGGATTTATTTCGATTACAACAGCGACAAGATCAAGCCCGAATCCGAACCCGTGTTACGCGAGATTGCGGAAGCTCTGGAAAACAATCCGGACTGGACGCTTACCGTCGACGGTCACACCGACAATATCGGCGGCGACGCCTACAACCTGGAACTTTCCAAACGACGCTCGGCGGCTGTCAAACAAGCGCTCGCGGCGCGCTTCGGCGTCAACCCCACGCGGCTGGTCACCAGTGGCTACGGCGAATCCCGACCCGTCGATCGTAACGACACTCTTGAGGGGCGCGCAAAAAATCGCCGGGTGGAGTTGACCCGTGAATGAACGGCACTGCGGTCGTCCCGAGGCCGATTGTGGTTCATGGAGGATTCACGTTATGCGATGCGCGGCTCTGCTTATAACGCTTGCTCTAGTCGAACTCGGAAACGCTGCGGGCGGTGGAAAAGTCCTGACCGAGGACCCACTTACCGGTCTTCCGCTCATACCCCAAACGGACTCCCGTCTCCATCTCGGGAACGAACCGCAAAAAATACCCGATATGACGATCTGCAAAAGCAAGGTGCAGACCGACTTCTACCCGCTTTTTGATATCAAGACCAGTGCCACCCTCGCCTGGTACGCCGGGCACCTCCCGCTATTCCGGAAAGTCCATGGCTTCGGCATGAATCGGTCCCAGGACGCTTTCTACAAAACCGACGGGACGATGATCGTGGGGATTACGGGAACTCCGGCGCCGGATGGGCAGGATAGCGAAGGGTACTCCGTGGCCTACATGCACGCGGAGCCCGGCTTGTCGGAGAAAACCATAGCCTCGCTCGGGGCGGGAAAAATAGTTTGCCAATAACTCGAACAGGTTTTCTGCCTCAACTGGTGGAGTAAACGGACATGCCTTCAAGCGGAACACCCGGGATCGTGTACTGGCCGAGCGCCGGATTCGCTCTGCTGCTTGTGGCGAGTTCGGTGTGTGCGACGCAGGCCGGAAAATTCTCGGGGGTCGACAAGCCGAGGGCGGACAGCTGGGTCACGGTGAAGGATAAGACCGGGTCCTGCCAAATGTCGGTGCCCGGCGACTGGACACTGAACCCGGAGGCGCCCGGACACGTGACCACACCAGAACAAACGGACTCGATGATCATTTCCGGATTCAAACATCCCCGCAGACCAATGAGCGAGGAAACCCAGAAAACGGTAGGCGTGGACAAACTGTTTGAAAATACGGCGGACCGTTGGTTCTATGCCGCGAAGCCGATTCCCGGAACGGGCGGCAAACCAACGCTTGTTGTGTATCACGTCGATGTTGCAAGAGACGACGGCACCTGCATCGCACAAATCCTGGTCCACCGGAATTACCCGGAAGAAGCAGTCAAGAAAATCGCAGCGAGCGTTGTGGCCGTGAAGAAGCAAGCGAACCGGGACAGGAAAGAGAAATGAAAATACAAAACCTGGCAAAGTTTAGGTCCAACCTGAATCGGAAGGTTTTGTGGACCGTGCTTGGAGTGACGGCCGTGTGCTGGAATCCGGGTTCGGCCCGCGCCGAGAACGAGTGCAAGGCGGTATTTGATGCGGGCGACAAACTCACAGCGACGCCCCATCATGGGTACCAGACAAGCACCGTTCAGGCCCGTGGCGCCAGGCAAGAAACCGGAGAAGACATTTTTGTCGATGGCGCAATTTACGTGCTGATTCACGGCCAGTGGAGGAAGAGTCCAATGACCGTCGAGCAAAGGAAGACGATGGAGCGGGAAAATCGCCAGAACGCCAGAAATGTGTCGTGCCGATATCTGCGGGATCAGGTGGTAAACGGCGAAGCTGCGAAAGTGTTCCAGGCGCACTCTGAAACACAGGAACTGAAAGCCGACTCCGTGGTCTGGATTGCAAAGAGCACCGGATTGATCCTGCGTCAGGAGGAAGATGTGGATTCTGGCGAAGGCGAGCGGTCGCATGTTTCCGTCCGCTACGAATACAAGAACGTGTCGGCGCCGGCTGTCTCGCACTAGCAAGAGCCGTTGCCGGTCGCTTGAATGAGTTGCGAGCACAGAAGGTACGAGAACCGATCGCCAAGGGTTAGACGAAATGTTTGCGGACCCATGGGGAAGGACAAACCCCCGGAATGAGTAAACGCTGGTGGAACCGACTCTTCCTATTTGGTCTCTTGACGCCGTTCGCGGCAGTCTTCTTGTACCTGTTGGTGTACTCGACCTTGACGTCGCTCAGCCGAAACGTCGAACGAGACTGGCTCATCCGCCTGTTGCTTGCTGGACTGGCAATGGTCGTCCCGAGTCTGGTTACGATCGTCTTCACGATTAGGGAACAGAGGGAGCGTTCTCTTACATTGCCCTCCAAGATAGGTTTCGCGATGGCGATTGCTAGTTTGGGCCTCCTGTGGCAACCCTTGAGCGACGGCATACTCCGCTGGAAACAGACAAAGAACATGGCAGCGCATGATGTGGCTGCTCCCCTGTTTGCCACCGTCGATATTTCGGAGCGAGGGCAGCGACTGGAAAATGAAAGAGGCAAGGTGGTTCTTGTGAATGTCTGGGCGACTTGGTGCGAGCCGTGCCGGAACGAGATGCCAAAACTCGATCAGCTCTACCGGAGCCGCAAGAATCGCGGGCTCGTCGTATTTGGCCTGTCGGGTGAAGATGCTGCAACACAGAAGAAGTTTCTCACTCAAGTTCCGGTAACGTATCCACTTCTCACCATGAGTGGTGAAATACCTCATTTCTACCGCGACATCGCACGCTATCCCGCGAACTTTCTTGTTGATCGTCTGGGGCGGCTCCAGCCGGCACCCGATCCAAATCAGCCCTTTGCCAAGGTCGAGGCCGCCGTCGATGCGCTCCTTGACGGTGGTTCCGAGTGACGGCCAAAGCAAAGCCGTCGAGTATTGAGAAGATGTCCGCTCGATATTCTGCCAAATGAACGAAAGCGATCCCCAGACACCGCTCGTGCAACGCCCGAACGCGTCGGCGAAACGCGTGGAGTGCCAATTCTTTTGGTGGACGGCAGCTGCGATTGCCATCTTCGTGCTTATAGGGTTCTCTCGCACATATTATTTTCGTTCGCTCTTTACGATGCCGGATTTGTCGGTGTTTCTCCACATTCACGCTGCGGTTATGAGCGGGTGGATCGTTCTTTATCTTGTTCAAACCACGCTCGTGTCTGCTCGCCGCGTTGCTGCGCACCGGACCTTAGGAACGTTCGGAGCAGGTTACGCCGTTCTTGTCGTGGCGCTTGGCAGTACGGCGACTGTGCTGGCTGCTCATCGTGAAGTGCAGGGGCACACAACTTTCGTCTATCCTACCTTGATCGTATTGTCCCTCGAACTGACCCAGATGTTTCTGTTTGCAGGTCTGGTAGCCATTTCCATTTGGGTGCGCAGACGCCCGGACTATCACAAACGTCTGTTGTTGCTCGCAACCCTCTTGATGCTTCCCAATGTATTCGCGCGTTTGCTGGTGAACGTCCATAGCAATCTTCCCATTCTGGGCATCTGGACTTCGCTTGTGGCCGGTTTAGTTGTCATCGACTGCATACGAGGCCGCAAATTGCATCCCGCTTTTGCGATCGGTGCGGCGGTAGTGGTTTTGTCGATGTACCTGGCCTACTTCGTCGGTATCACACCGCTCTGGCAGCATGCCGCGGCACGGATCGTCGGCGCGCTCGGCTGAGGATTCATACAATAACTTCTGTTCCGTACAGCGGCTGGGGTCCCTGCCCGAACTCTGTCGGGTGCGTTGTGCGCAGGTGTTGATCGTCGGAATTGGGTTTCCGCCCTTGCTCGTTGCGCCCGTGGTCTGCTTGGCTCTCTAACCGGATGTTAATCCCATTGAATTGCAACATTTGTATGCTGAAGATTGGGAAGACGGTCAGCTCACGCGTTACAATGGCCAAACCATGCGCGACGGCCAATCACAACCTGATCCGACACGGGGAAGGCTAAAGGTCTTCCTGGGCTACGCCTCGGGCGTGGGTAAGTCTTTTCGCATGTTTGACGAGGGCCGCAGGCGTAAGGAGCGCGGGCAGGACGTTGTAGTGGGCGCGGTGCAATCAAAGATTTCGGTGGATATCGAGAGCCACTTAAAGACTCTGGAGATTATTCCTACCCTCGACGTTCACGGCGCTCCCGTCATGGATGTGCAAACCCTCTTAAAACGTCGCCCCGAAATCTGTCTTGTGGATGGACTGGCATCGGATAACCCACCGCACAGCAGGAATGCGCATCGCTGGCAGGATGTTGAAGAATTGCTCGCGGCGGGAATTACCGTCGTGGGATCGGTGAACTTGCAGTACATCGACGACCACCGGGAGGCGGTCGAACGACTCACCGGCAAGCGCGTTACGCAGACCCTTCCTCGCGAATTTCTAAATACGGCGGACGAAATCGTAATCGTTGACGCGCCCACCGAGAAGGCCTCCGAGAGGAACACGGCTCTGCGGGAAATGGCGCTGGTGCTTTCGGCCGATGTCATCGACACGGGTCTGCAGCGCTACCTGCACTCGCATGGCATCGAACAACCGGTCGGAACGAACGAACGGTTTCTGATTTGCCTTACCCCGCGGGCGAACTTCGACCGCATGGTTGCGACGGCCCGCCGGAACGCTTCCCGCTTCCATTGTGACGTGCTCGCCGTCTATGTGCGGCAACCAGGACTCTCAGAAGCGGATCAAAAATCTCTGGAACAGGGACTGGCGAAAGCTAAGGAAGTTGGCGCTCAAACGGAAGTTATCGAAAGCGAAGATCCAGCCAAGGCCATCATCCAGTACGCGCGCTCGCACGGGGTCACACAAATTTTTGTCGGGCACAGCGCGAGCAGAGATCTGGGCACTCGAATTTTTGGGAGTTCTGTGAGCCAACTGGTCCGGGCGGCGAGCGGGATAGACGTGCGAGTCTTTCCTCACTGACAGGCGGGGCGACAACTATGACTCACACGAAACGGCGAGGGCGTCTAAAGATTTATCTGGGATACGCCGCCGGCGTTGGCAAGACCTACCGGATGCTGGAAGATGCCCGGGACTTGCAGGCGCACAACGTGGATATCGTGCTCGCTTTCCTTGAGCCGCAAGGGCGAGGCGATGTTCTGGCCCGTTCAAAAGACTTTGAGACGATTCCCCTTTTGCGGATTTCCTGCCGTGGCAGCTTCATTGAAGAACTCGACATCGCAGGTATTTTGCGGCGGGCCCCCCATACCTGCATCGTGGACGATTTGGCGCACACGAACGCACCGGGTTCTGAACGCCAGAGGCGCTGGCAGGACGTGCAGTTGTTGCTCGATGGTGGTGTGAATGTTCTCACCACGATGAACGTCCAGGATCTGGCGAGTCTTAGCGATCAAATCTGGCAAATTACAGGCTTGCGGGTCCGGGAGACCGTTCCCGATTGGGTTTTTCAAGAGGCAGACGAAGTGGTGATGGTGGACGTTACGCCCCGCGCGCTTGTTCACAGGCTGGAGCGCGGTGCCATCTATCCGCCGGATCGGGCCAAGGCGGAGTCGCTGGGACTGTTCCAGGAACCGACACTCGTCGCTCTGCGCGAACTGGCGATACGGCAAACAGCACAAGCACTGGAAGCTCGCGCGACAGCCAAAAAAGACCAAACCGAGCCGCGCGCGGAAAAAATTCTCGTAAACATTACGATTGATCCTTCCACTGCAATGCTTTTGCGGCGCGCCCGTCGCGTGGCCGACTATCTGCACGCCGGCTGCGTTGCAGTCTTCGTTTGTCCCGAACCTGAAGTTTCTGCGTTGCCCGCTGCTCAGCGTCAGTCGGTTGAACGGCATCTGCGCTTTGCCGAAGATCTGCGCATCGAAACGGCTGTTGTGCACGGGACCAACCGCGCGGAAATCCTGGCCGAATACGCTCACAAAAGTGGCGCCACCCAACTGTTCATTGGTCCCGCCCCAGAACCGCCGAGAAAATGGTTTCGCGGACTCGATTTCACCGACCAGGTTCTCTATCTTGCGCGCGATGTGGAAATTACCGTTGTTGCCGAACGCAGCCGCGAAGGTGGCAGACCATCGCTCTATCCCGAGGATGAAGCGGCGGGCCTTATGCACTCAGGCTACGTGCGCATCCCAGGGGAAATGACGATCGAAGAGGCCATTGGCGAGATTCGCCGGCAAGCCGAGCGCGTCGAGATGATCTACTACGCCTACGTTTTGGATGATTCGGAGCATCTTTTGGGCGTCATTTCCTTCCGCGAAATGATCTCTGCGGAAAGGTCCAGGAAGGTTCGCGACGTCATGCGAACCAACTTTGTCTCGGTACCGGAAGAAGAAGACAAAGAAGCCGTCGCTCAATTGCTCGTCAAAAACCGCTTGCTCGCGGTGCCGGTCCTCGATTCCAGCGGACGCATGAAGGGAATCGTCAGCAGCACCGATCTGGCCGGAGTGGCGCAACAGGAAGCCAGCGAAGACATTCTGAAAATCGGAGGTATGGAGGCGCTGGAAGGCCCGTACATGGAAGTGACCTTCGCGCAAATGGTGCGAAAGCGCGCGGGGTGGCTGGCCATCCTTTTTCTTGGTGAGATGTTGACTGCGACGGCCATGGGATATTTCTCAGACGAAATTTCCCGCGCCGTGGTCCTGGCTTTATTCATTCCGCTGATTATCAGCAGCGGTGGAAATTCCGGTTCCCAGGCCACTACCCTGGTCATTCGCGCGATGGCCTTGGGTGAAATTGGCCTGCGCGACTGGTGGAGGGTCATCCGCCGCGAACTGATGGCGGGCGTGGCTCTCGGCGGGATACTGGGCACCATTGGGGTAACTAGAATTTTCCTTTGGCATGCTCTCCGTGGTACTTACGGAGAACACTACCTGGTGATCGCTCTGACCATCGGCTGCAGCTTGATCGGTGTAGTCATGTTCGGCACGCTGGCCGGTTCTATGTTGCCGTTCATCTTGCGGCGATGCGGACTGGACCCGGCAAGCGCATCCGCGCCGTTTGTCGCCACCCTGGTTGACGTAACCGGCCTGATCATTTACTTCAGCGTGGCCAATGTGATCTTGCGCGGGGTCTTGCTCTAGTTTCGCCGGCATCATTGATGCACTGGGTTGAGAGCCATCATGGATAAAGTGCGCGACTTGCTCGCGAAATTTGAATCTCGCTTTGGCACGGCGGCGACCGTGTATCGGGCTCCCGGCCGGGTAAATTTGATTGGCGAACATACCGATTACAATGATGGTTTTGTTCTCCCGGCAGCCATTGGATTTTCCTGCTGGGTGGCCATCGCAGAAAGAAGTGACCGCAAATTATCGATCTATTCCGAAGATTTTGGCGAGCTAGCCGAAGCCAGCCTCGACAATCTGCAGCAAGGCGCAACAGGGAAGTGGGCGGACTATCCCCTGGGCGTTGCGTGGGCTCTGCAAAAAGCGGGCTACGCGCTCCGTGGAGCAAACATCTCCATCTCGGGAGAAGTGCCCCTTGGGGCCGGGCTGAGTTCCTCGGCAGCCATTGAAGTGTCCACCGGATACGCGCTCCTGGACCTGGCAGGCCATGCCATTGCGCTGACCAGGCTCGCTCTCCTCTGTCAGCAGGCCGAAAACGAATTTGTCGGCGCGCGTTGCGGCATTATGGATCAATTTGTTTCCTGTCATGGCCGCGCGGGAAGCGCGCTTCTCCTGGATTGCCGTTCGCTCGATTTCGAGCTGGTGCCGCTTCCCCCCAAAGTCCAGTTGGTCATTTGCAATACGATGGTCCAGCACAAACTGGGCACCAGCGAATACAACAAGCGCCGTGCGGAGTGCGAGGAAGGGGTACGCGCATTGTCAGCGAAGCTTCCTGCGATTCGCGCCTTGCGCGATGTTGCGCTGGCAGACTTGGAGAGCAATCGGGCGTTGCTCACGGAAACGGTTTACAAACGCTGTCACCACGTGGTGAGCGAGAACGCGCGCGCGCGGGAGGCGGCCGCGGCCCTCGGCGCGGGAACGGTCGAATTGCTGAGCCGACTGATGGCCGAATCGCACCGCAGCCTCCGTTACGACTACGAAGTAAGCTGTCCGGAACTCGATATACTGGTGAGCCTGGCCATGCAGCAACAGGGCGTGCTCGGAGCCCGCATGACCGGCGGCGGTTTTGGAGGCTGTACGATCAACCTTGTAAACGCCGCCCACACGGACGAGTTTGGGCGCCGGGTAGCCGAGCAATACGAAGCGGCAACCGGCAAGCACCCCAACATCTATATATGCGAAGCGTCCGGAGGCGCGGAGAAGGTAAAAGCCGGAATTCCGGAGCATGGCGTCCATTCCAGCTGAGCCACGGGAGCGGACGGCAAAGAATGATGCGAGCCCCTGTGCATGAGTAATACTACGCTTGACCAAATTCCCCACCGGCGCTTCAATCCGCTCACCCGCGAGTGGGTTTTGGTTTCTCCGCATCGTACCCAAAGACCATGGCAGGGGAAATTGGACAGGGATTCCGCCTTGGCTGCGGCGGAATATGATCCCAGTTGCTATCTTTGTCCCGGCAACGAACGCGCCGGCGGCGCTCGCAATCCAAAATATGCCGGCACCTTTGTTTTTGACAATGATTATGCCGCTTTGCTTCCGAGCAGCCCGTACCTCCAGCTGAACGATTCAGATTTGCTGATTGCCCAATCGGAGGCGGGGCTTTGCCGTGTCGTTTGCTTTTCGCCTCGCCACGATTTGACCATTCCCCGCATGCCGCAAAGTGCCATCCGCGCGGTCGTGGATGTGTGGTCTGAACAATTTCAGGCACTGGAAAAATTCCCGTGGATTCGTCACATCCAGATTTTTGAAAACCGCGGCGAACTCATGGGGGCCAGCAACCCTCACCCGCACTGCCAGATATGGGCAAATGCCGCGCTTCCCAATATTCCGGAAAAAGAGGTTTTTTCGTTTGCGACGTACGGAAAGGAACGGAATTCCTGTCTTCTCTGCGACTATACAAAACTTGAACTCAGCAAGAAGGAGCGCGTCGTTTGCCAGAACGACGCCTTTGTAGTCGTTGTTCCGTATTGGGCCGTATGGCCCTTTGAAACGCTGTTGCTGAGCAAACGGCATGTCGGCGCCATGCACGAGCTTTCCGATACCGAGCGAAATCTTTTGGCGGAGATTCTGCAAAAAATAACAATTCGCTATGACAATCTTTTCGAGACACCCTTTCCCTATTCAATGGGATTTCACCAGCGTCCCTCGGACGGGAACCCGCATCCCGAATTTCATTTTCACGGGCACTACTATCCGCCCTTGCTGCGCTCCGCTGCGGTACGGAAATTTATGGTCGGTTATGAAATGCTGGGAACCCCGCAGCGGGACATCACGCCGGAAAGCGCGGCGGAAAGGCTGGCCAGCATGCCTGACATTCACTATCTTGGAAGATCCAGTTCCGTCTAGCGGGATGCCCGCCCGGGCAAATTCGGGTTTCAGAAACACGAATCTCCTGGAGTGCAGCCAAATGCGAACAAAAATAGCGAAAAGACTGGCCACCGCTTGCTTGCTGAGTTTTGCTCTAACCGCGTGCGTGCAGCCAGGACTACCACAGCCGCAGCGCTGGTCGGAAAAAGCAGCCAACGATTGGTACGGCAAACAGCCCTGGCTGGTTGGCAGCAACTACACTCCGGCCACCGCTATCAACGAACTGGAGATGTGGCAAGCCGACACGTTTGATCCGCAGCGCATTGCCCTGGAGCTCGGATGGGCGGAGTCCATCGGCCTGAACACCATGCGCGTTTTTCTCCATGATCTTCCGTGGCAACAGGATGCCAAGGGTTTCCAGCAGCGCATCGAAACATTTCTGCAAATTGCAGACCAGCACCACATCAAACCGCTTTTTGTCTTGTTCGACTCCTGCTGGGATCCCCATCCACAGCTCGGACGGCAACACGAGCCGCGCCCCGGAGTCCACAATTCCGGCTGGGTGCAAAGTCCCGGCGCCGGAGCACTTGGCGATCCTTCGCAATACCCGCGACTGGAGGCTTATGTCAAAGGGGTTGTTGGCGGTTTTGCAAAGGATAAGCGCATTCTTGGCTGGGACGTTTGGAATGAACCGGACAACACCAATCAGGGAAGCTACGCGGAATCGGAGCCCAAGGGTAAAGTCGCTCTGGTCCTCGCGCTATTGCCGCAGGTATTTTCCTGGGCGCGGGAAGCCCGTCCCACACAACCTTTAACCAGTGGCGTCTGGAAAGGCAACTGGTCTTCTACGGAAAAATTGGATCCGATTGAAAAAATACAAATCGAGATGTCCGACATTATTTCTTTTCACAACTACGATAAACCCGACGAATTTGAGAAGCGCATCCTCTGGTTACAGGCTTACCACCGCCCCATTCTCTGCACAGAATACATGGCCCGCGGAAACGGCAGCACCTTCCAGGGCTCACTACCTGTCGCGAAAAAATACCATGTAGCGGCCATCAACTGGGGTCTGGTCGCCGGCAAAACGCAGACGTATCTTCCTTGGGATTCCTGGCAGCATCCCTATACCGACCGCGAACCCGCCATCTGGTTCCACGAAATCTTCCGCACCGACGGCAAACCTTATCGCCCGGAAGAAGTCGATTTCATCCGTCAAACAATCGGGCGAAAATAGCGAATCGTCGCTGACTGGAAATTGAACTTCAGAGCCATTTGCAAAACGCGCGGATCCCCGGCTGAGGTGATGCTTGTGTGCTTGCGGAGGGCCATATCTGCGTTCAGCCGACCTAGCACCTATTGCGTGAGGGCCCAATGATGCGATTTCTGTGAACGGAATTGCCAGACGGAAAAATGCGTGGCTCAGCTTTCGGTGCCGGCGATCGGAATCGCCGCGCCCGTGATGTGTCCTGCCGCTTCACCGGCAAGCCACAAAACCAGACTAGCCACATCTCCCGGCGGCAACCATTTTGAAAAATCCGCCGAAGACATCATCTTGCGATTTGCCGGCGTGTCCATGGTTCCCGGCAAAATAACGTTGGCGGTGACGCCGCTGTCTCTGTTTTCAAGTGCCACCGTTCGCACCAGCACCGAAAGCGCACTCTTAAACGTAACGTAGGCGCCCAGTCCGGAATGCGGCTCCTCCGCGGTAAGGCTTCCGATCGCGATGACCCGGCCGCTTCCGGATTTGCGCAGATAGGGAAGTGTGGCGCGCAGCGTATAGAAGGCCGCCGTCAGGTTCATGTCCTGCATTTGCCGCCACGTGGCATCATCGGTTTCTGCCACGCTCTTTCCGCCGGCAAATCCCCCTAATACATGCACCAGAATATCGAGCTTGCCAAAACGTTTTACGACCGCTTGCACAACGCTGTTTACGCTTGTGGACTGGGAAAAGTCCGCGGGGAAAGCCGCAAAAGTCGGATCCGGGTAATCGGACTGTGCTATATGCAGAGACACACCTGCGACCGACGCTCCCGCCGCAAGAAAGCGCTCGGTCACATGGGTGCCCAGGCCGCCTTTTGCTCCGGTAATCAAAACCACTTTGTTCTTCATTGGCGCAGACCTCAACTTGGTAGACTAGCCTGAATCGTTGTATCGCCCAATCCTATCCCGGTACCCGGCCAAAGCTCTGCTGCGTTTGGCCCGGGCAGCACCGCCATCGGTTTCCCGGCCGAAGGCCCGATCCAGGGAATAGTTGCCGGAACATTAGAGTCTCTGTAAAATCCCAACAGTACGGGTGGGTATCGAAATAGCCGCTCCTTTGCGCAGTTCCCCGCAAGCGATGGCAAGTTACGTCCGTGGCCGGCTGAAAATGCCGGTCTATCCAAAATGAATTCGTCTCTTACTCTGCGATCGATCGTTGCTGCCACCGCGGACCAGGTCTCCTGCCCGCTCGGTGATGAGTCGTCCATCTTGAGCCTCAAGAACAGCGTTTACTATAGTTTGGATCCGGTCGGCACCCGCATTTGGGAATTGTTGCGCCAATCGCGAAGCGTAAGCGAAATTCTTGCAACGCTTCTCGCGGAGTATGACGTTGAAGCGGAACGCTGCGAACGTGATTTGTTTGCAATTCTTGAGAAACTTCATCAAGAAGGGCTGATTGAAATTCTTGGCGTCAAGGTTCCCTGATTTCCCATTCGATTTGCTTTGCAGGTCCTCTATCGCGGACCACACTCTGTCGCGTGCTGTACGCTAAGACGATTCGGGCTCAGGCCAGGATATCTTGATGAGGGAATCTGGAACGCTGCGAGCTTTCCTGAAATTGAACGGCAAGGAACGCGTCATCGTTCTTGCCTCCGCTGCGGCACTCTTGTGCACGTGGACCGGGCTGCGCATTTTTGGTTTCTCGGGCTGGAAAAATACCATGCTCCGGCTTTCCCGGGAAAATAGCGGCGGTGTTCGCATGTCTTTGGATAAAACGAAAGCGCTTGCCAGCCTAACGACCGCCACCGCGCGCCGTTTCTTTTTCTCTACATCCTGCTTGGAGCAATCGCTGGTCATTTGGTTCCTTCTCCGCCGCCGAGGTGCACCCGCAGTTCTACGATTTGGTGGCCGGAAAGAAGGCGGTCGTTTTGAAGCGCACGCATGGGTGGAATCTGAAGGAGTTGTCCTTAATGATGACGGCGCCGTCCGCCAGAATTTCGTTCCCTTCTCGCCGCTTGAAGAACCGCCCGTAGCGCTGGAGAAATATACACATTGAGCGGCATCTTCGGCATTTTTCACCGCGACCTAGCTCCGGTCGACGGTCGGCTTTTACAGGCGTCGGCTGCGGCCATGGCCTTTCGCGGTCCGGACGGCAGCGGAATCTGGAACCAGGGACCTGTAGGATTCAGCCACACGCTGCTGCGCACGTCCCCCGAGTCCGCTTCTGAAATTCAGCCGGCAAGCTTGCATGACCGTTTTTGGACGACGGCTGACGTCCGACTCGACTCCCGCCGCGAACTGCTTTCGGTTCTGAGGGAAAACGGGCACGCCGTAGCACTGTCCGCTCCCGATTCGGAGCTGATTCTGCATTCGTATTCCCTATGGGGCGCCCAGTGCGTCGAACATTTGCGCGGGGATTTCGCGTTTGCTGTCTGGGATCGTCTTGAACAGAAACTTTTTTGCGCTCGCGATCATTTTGGCGTCAGGCCTTTTTATTTTGCGGATCTGGGTGAAGTGTTTATCTTCAGCAACACGCTCAATGTCGTTCTTTCCAGTCCGCCCGTCAGCGATCATTTGAACGACCAGGCGGTTGGCGATTTTCTGCTGTTCGGTGTGAATTGCGACAATTCCACAACGATATTTAGCGAAATTTCCCGGTTGCCGCCTGCCCATGCCCTGACGGTCTCACGGTCAGGTTTGCAGCAACAATCCTATTGGTCGCCTCCGACCGCTGGCCGCATCCGTTATGAGCGCCCGCAGGAGTACGTCGAACATTTCCAATCCATTTTTGAAAATGCTGTCGCCGATCGGCTTCGTTCAGAACGGGCGGGAATCCTGCTCAGCGGAGGTCTGGATTCGGGTTCAGTGGCTGCGACGGCCCGGGAAATCGCGACGCGCGGCAACTCGCAAATCAACCTTAAGACCTACACCTTTGTTCACGAATCTCTGGCCCGTGACCAGGAAGGAATACTGGCGCGGGAAACCGCGCAATTCCTGAACATTAGCAACTGCGCTCTGCAAGCGGACCAAACAGAACCGTTTGAGCTGCCCCGCGATCCTTCACTCACTCATCCGGAACCTTTCGATAACCCATTCTCGTCCGGCCAGTTCGAACAGTATCGGAGAATTGCCGCCGACTGTCGCATCCTGTTTTCCGGTGAAGGCGGCGACAATCTGATGAATTTCGAGCTGCTGCCGTATTTCCGCGATCTTGGCAGGCGGGGCGAATGGAGCCGTCTCTCGCTTGAAGCCTCCCAGTACCTCTGGCATCGATCTTTTCCCTGGCGCGGAATTCGCGCCAGAATTCTAAAACTTCTGGGCAGCGATCCGCTTTCGCCTGGCTTCCCGCGCTGGCTTAACCCGGATTTTGTGCGCCGCCTCGACCTTGAAGACCGCTGGGAAAAAATGAATCGGTTGGCCGCGCCAGCGGCCGTGCATCCAATCCATCCCCAGGGCCACGCCTCGCTGGGTCTCCCGCAATGGACAAATATGTTTGAAATTGAAAATGCCGGCGCCACGCACCAGCCGATTGAAGTTGTCTACCCGTTCCTGGATATAAGGCTCGTGGACTATCTTCTGGCCTTGCCGCCGTTTCCCTGGTTCTTTCAAAAAAAGCTCCTTCGCGAAGCGGCGCGTGGCCGCTTGCCGGAGAGAATTCGCACCCGCAAAAAGACTCCTCTGCAAGGCGACCCCGTGGTACAGCGCTTTCAGCAAGATGGGGCCGTCTGGCGCAACCTGCCCCCCTGGAGCAGTCTGCTCGACCCTTACATCAGTCATTCCCAGTTGCAGCTTGCGCGTGGTACACTCAAACCCGAGCAAGTCAGCCAAATCGCCCGGCCGCATTGCCTTAACTTTTGGTTGCAGAGCAGCAGACGAGTTCACTATAAATAAATGCGGAGAGGTTTGATGGCTAAGCCGGTTAACATGGTCGCGAAAGAGCCCAAAAAGCCGTACACACCTCCTCTTTTGCTGGTTTATGGTACGGTTCGCGATTTGACCCAAACGCAAGGTCGCCAGGGTGCGCTTGACGGCGCCAGACCGCAACGCACCAGGACGCATATCTAAGCAAAAGTAACGGTGCCGCCGCGGCTTGCTGTAAGGACGTCAAGTCTTAAGAAAATGAAAATGTTCTCCTCGGCTCCTCGCGTATCACGAATTCCTGATTTGTAGACTCTCGCTCAGCCATCCATTGGGTTTTCACTATTCCGCTTTCGGATTGTTTCTCCACTCCAACTTGGAAATTCCCGGAGTTCCCTCCCTTCCTCCTCCAAATCGTCCCCCCGACGTTGAATTTCATCTGGGAGCATCTCCATACAAAGCGGAACACGCCGCAGGGATGGCCAAAGAACTGACTTACGTCAGCCCTCACACGCTCGATACGGGAGAGCCGGCGCTCCGTATGTGGCGAATTTCTGCCGACAACTTTCTGCATATCCGGTACTACGACGGAACCGAGTTTTGGTTGGACAAAGAACGGAAGACCGTCTGGGCCACCTGGGTCACAAGCTCATCGCTCGAGAATGCCGTGTCTTACTTGTTCGGTCCCATTTTGGGTGTGCTTCTGCGTTTGCGCGGAATCACCTGTTTGCATGCCAGTGCTGTCGCCATTCGCGATTACTCCGTTGCTCTGGTGGGGGCAGAAGGCGCCGGCAAGTCGACAACGGCAGCGGCCTTTGCCCGCGAAGGTCACGCGGTGATCTCCGATGACATCGTTGCCCTGGTCGAGGAAGCGGGCATCTTCCAGGTCATGCCCGCCTATCCGCATCTCTCCCTTTGGCCCGAATCGGTAGACACCCTGTTCGGTTCCCCCAATGCACTTCCGCAATTTACCCAGGATTGGGACAAAAGGCGGCTCTCTTTAGGGAGCAATGGCACGAGTTTTGAAAGACGAACTTTGCCTCTCGGAGCGGTTTATCTGCTCGGTTCTCGCACTCCCGGGGCTACGGCGGGCGTAGAGGGTACCCGTCTGCAATCTGCGCACCTGTCGCTGCTTATCAACACGTATGGATCCAACATTCTGACCAGCGAACTCCGCGCGGCGGAATTCGCTTTGATCGGCCGCTTGGTCGCGAAAATTCCAATTCGCCAGTTGGTACGCAACGACGACATCGCGCAGCTCAGCGGGCTTTGTCGCTTGATCTGTAATGATTTTGATACGTTAGTGCAATAAAACCTTTCTGCGCCACGGCCCGACAATTCCAAATTGCAATCATGGGGAATTCAGTTATCTGATACGCTACAGCCACATTGGCCGGCCGGGGGCCAGCCTTTCCGTTTTAAAACGATGTGCTAGCATCGACCAACATGCTTATTTTCGCTGCAGCAGCGCGCTGCAGGACTTGTGTCTTAATTTGACGGGCATTTTGCAGGGAATAGCACGGGTGTGAAGATTGAGGAGGATTGTATTTATGAACGCTTGGGGTTCAAGGGGTAAAGTTGCGTCTCTTGTCGTACTCG
>Ga0193716_1000286_pt1 | contig 31672 bp, 28 predicted proteins | sample U2c1metaG_FD_145901 | JGI IMG/M metagenome (GOLD analysis project Ga0193716, IMG submission 145901) | Soil microbial communities from a riparian zone of the East river system, Colorado, United States - U2c1 | ecosystem: Environmental > Terrestrial > Soil > Riparian zone | place: USA: East River...
CATAGGAGAACACTTCCACCACCTCCACCTTGCCATCCTTGCCGGCGCGCTGCGGGGTGTCGACCTTCTGGTATTGCGTACCTTCCTGCCACTGGCCGTCGGCCGTCTGGGCCGAGCATGCGGTGGCCAGCACGAGGCCGGCCACGAGGAGTGCAAGACGCCTGAACTTCATGAAACGATTCTCCGTCAGGCCGGCAGGTGGGTTTACTTGCCGGCGGCTTCCTTGCCCACCAGGAACTGGGTGAGCTTGATGGTTTGTTCGTAGCTGCCGGCATCCTTCGGCGAGAAGCGGTACTTGCCGTTGACGACGATGGTCGGCGTGCTTTCGACCCCGTACGCCTTGATCAGTTCATCGGCGCGTTTCATCTTCGTGTTGATCGAGAACGAATTGGCCGTGGCGATGAACTCGTCCGCCTTGGCGCCGTACTGCGTATAGAACTTGGCAAAATCGTCCATCGTGGGCCACGCGGCCTGCGGCTTCGGGCGCTCGGAGCGAAGGTCCATCATGCCCAGGTCGCCCGACTTCCACACCGCGTCGTACATGGCGTCGTGGCCCTTGGCGTCCACGCCCAGCGCTTGCGCGGTGTAGTACACGCGCTGCAGTGCCGGCCAGTTTTCCTGCGGCACGAACGAGGCCGGCAGGTACACCACGGTGGCGGCTTTGGGCATGGCGGCGGCCAGCTTGTCCATCCAGTCGTGGAAGGCATTGCAGGCGGGGCAACCGTAGGAGAACACCTCCACCACTTCGATCTTGCCGCTGTTGGTGACGGTGGGCTGGGCAGGCTCGATGCGCTGGTACTGCTTACCCTCGACGAAGCTGCCGTCGTCGACGAACTTGGCGGCAGCTTCCGCACGGTCGGCCGCGATGGTGGGATCGACGGCGGCGGGTGTGCTTGCCGCGGTGCCGGCGGCCGCGGGTGCCGCGGCCGTGCCGGCCTGGGCGGGGGCGGGGGCGGCCACGCTTGCCGCAGCGGCGGCGGTCGAAGCCGCCGTCGGCGCCGCGGCGGCCGGCGCGGCGCTGTCGCCGTTATTCGAACTGCAGGCCGACAGCATCAGCAGGGCAGCGCACACGAGCGACAGGCGCTTGGGCATGGTCGTTTCCTTCCTTGTTTTACGGGGATGGTGCTTGGCTTAGTTCGCCACGGGTGCGGCAGACGTCGGCTCGTTGGTGTGCAGGCCTTCGATGAAGCTGGCGAGCGCGGCGATGTCCTTTTCGTCGAGCTTCTGCGCGATCGACGGCATGATCTTGGCATGCGCGTCGGTACCCCAGGTGGTGCCGTCGTGCCAGGCCTTCAGCGTGGCTTGCACATAGTTGGCATGCTGGCCGGCCAGCTGCGGGTAGATCGCGCCTGGGTTGCCGTGGCCGTCGGGGCCGTGGCAGGCCATGCAGGCGGGCACGCCCTTGGTGGAATCGCCCTCGTGGTACAGCTGCGCGCCTCGCTCCACCAGGGCCTGGTCGGCTACGCCGGGCAGGGACTGCTTGGTGGCGAAGTAGGCGCCGATGTCGTGCATGTCCTGCGGGCTGAGCGGGGCGGTCATGCCCATCATGATGGGGTTCTGGCGGGTACCGGCCTTGAAATTGACGAGCTGGCGGGCGGTGTACGACTCCACCTGGCCGGCCAGGCGCGGGTATTGCGGATCGGTCGAGTTGCCGTCCATGCCGTGGCAGGCGCCGCACACGGCGGCCTTGGCCTGGCCCGCGGTAGCGTCGCCGGGCTTGGTGGCGGCGTGCGATGCGTCGGTGGGCGCGGCCGGTGCCTGGGCGGCGACGGGGCCGCCGGCCTGCGCGCCGGGTTCGGCTGCCGTGGTGCCGCCGGGCTGGTCACCGCCCGGCGTGGTCGCGCGCTGCGAGGCGCTGGCGGCCGAGGCGGGAGCGGCCTCCTGGGCCCCGACGGGAGCCTTGGCTGCACTGGCGGCCGGAGCGGCCTTCGGCGCGGTGGCCTGCTGGGCGGCTGCCGAGCTCATGACGAGCACGGTGGCGAAGGCAACGGCGTGCCGAAAACTCATACTTTCTCTCCAAGGGGAAGCTTGAACACGCCGCGCGCACCGCGCGTCGAAACCCGAGGATTATCCCCGTGCGGCGGAAGTTGAGTCAAACCACATTAAACTCATCGTCTGCCCAGCCGCGGCATCCCCTCCAAGGTCCGTCCCCATGCCCCCGATACCCAACCCCCTGCAGGGCGCCGAATTCGTGCTCGCCGCCCACCGCATCGGCCAGATGCCCGCCGATCGCGGCGCGGAGGTCGCCTTTGCCGGCCGCTCCAACGCCGGCAAGTCCAGTGCGCTGAATGCGCTCACCGCCCACAAGGGCCTGGCCCGTACCTCCAAGACGCCCGGCCGCACCCAGCAGCTGGTGGTTTTCAGCCTGCCTGCCAAGGTGGACGCGGCCGGCAATCCCCTGGATGTCCGGCTGATCGATCTTCCGGGCTACGGCTACGCCAAGGTGCCCGAAGACCTTCGCGAACACTGGAAGGGCGAGATCGACCTCTACCTGCACCAGCGCGAAAGCCTGCGCGGCCTGATCCTCATCGTCGATATCCGCCATCCGCTGAAAGACTTCGACCGCATGATGCTGGGCTTCTGCGCCGGCACCCGGTTGCCCTGCCACGTGCTGCTGACCAAGGCCGACAAGATCTCCCGTGGCCAGGCGGGCTCGGCGCTGCAGGCGCTGCACAACGAGTACAACCGCGAGGGCTGGCACAACGCCACCGCGCAGATCTTCTCCTCGTCTGAAAAGACCGGCGTGGACGAAGCCCGTGCCCGTGTCCAGCAGTTGCTGGTATCCCCGCGCGACTAACCGCCGTTGACGCGCATGAAGGCGGCGCAGGCCAGTTCCATGCCGGCGCGGTCGGCTTCGTCGAAGCGCGCCACCGTCGGGCTGTCCACGTCCCACACGCCCAGCAGGCTGCCGTCCGCGCGCACCAGCGGCACCACGATTTCCGACGCCGATGCCGCGTCGCAGGCAATGTGGCCATCGAAGGCGTTGACGTCTTCCACCAATTGGGTTTCACGCGTCTGGGCGGCCGTGCCGCATACGCCGCGACCCAGCGCGATGCGGATGCAGGCGGGCTTGCCCTGGAAGGGACCGACAACGAGTTCGGTACCGTCGTAAAGGTAGAATCCCGCCCAGTTCACGTCCGGCAGGGCGTTGAACATCAGCGCGGCGAAGTTGGCCGCGTTGGCGATGAGGTTGGTCTCGCCGGCCATCAGTCCACCGGCCTGCTGGGCAAGTTCCGCGTAGAAGGCGGTTTTGTCGGCGGTGTCGATGGTCTTGTGTTCGAACATGGCGGGACGGCCTTTCTTAAGTATTCGTCGCGCCGTTATGGCGGCTGCGGCGCGGGCATGCAAGGGCTAAGTCAAGGTGAAAGGCGCGGTTTTCATTGCCGGTACCGATACAGGCATCGGCAAGACCTGGGTGGCGTCGGGGCTGGTGGCCGCGCTGGCGGCCCTTGGTCCTAGCGTGGCCGGAATGAAGCCCGTGGCCAGCGGTTGCGTGCTCACGCCCGACGGCCTGCGCAACGACGACGCGCTGGCCCTGCAGGCCGCCAGCCACCCGCGGCCCACCTACGATGACGTGAATCCGGTCGCCCTGGCCGACGCCGTGGCCCCGCACGTGGCCGCGCAACGCGCCGGGGTGGACATCGACATGCCCGCTCTCCGCGCCGCATTCGATCGTCTTGGAACGGGCCACGACCTGGTCGTGGTGGAAGGCGTGGGCGGCTGGCTGGTGCCGCTGGGCCCAGGCGTAGAGGTGTCGGACATCCCGCGCCAGTGGAAGCTGCCGGTGATCCTTGTGGTGGGCCTTCGGCTGGGCTGCATCAGCCATGCCCGGCTTTCGGCGCGCGCCATCGTGGCCGATGGCTGCGAGTTGATGGGATGGATCGGGAACCAGGTGGACCCGGCCATGGAAGCGCTGGACGACAATATCGCCACCCTCGACCGTCTGCTGGCCGCGCCGTGCCTGGGCATTCTTGGGCACGACCAACCGGCGGCTCCGGCGCTGGCCGTGGCAGCACGACAAATTCACGACCGCTGGCTTATCAACTTCCCATGAGCAGACAACGCTATTACCTGTCGGTGGAAAACCTGGCCGCGGCCAAAGGCCGTGAACCGTCGCTTGCCTTCGAGGGCATCGGCCCGGTTGCCCTGGCGGCGGCGGTCACCGACGCCATGCGCAGCGATGCGCTTTTCCAGCGCTGGAAAGCCCTGCAGGCCGAGCCCGACGACGTCGATCCATCGCTGGGCGTCACCGACCCTTCGGCGGAGGCCACGGGCAAGGAAACCAGTCGCTCGGAGATCGAGCTGGTCACCACCTTGCCGATGGGCATCGTCAAGCAGCGGCTGACCTGGCTGATCGGCTCGGCCTGGCAGATTCGCGATATCAAGGCGGCCTGAGCCCGCCTGCTGGGGGGTCAGAGTCAAGACTCTGACCCCGAATGGCGCGCCTGCCGAACGAACGTGCCTTCCTGCCATGGCGCGGGCCCTTGCCGCCCGTTACGATCCGTCGCCTGCCTGAAAGGAAAACACCATGCTCCGGATCCGCCATCTCGTGATCGCCACCTCGCTTGCCCTGGGCGCCTGTTCGTCGCACACCGACCAAACCGAAGCCCCGGTATCGCCCGGTACCGCGGCAAGCTCGCCTGCGCCTGCCACGACGTCGGCCTCGGCGGCCTCGCAGGCCAATCCGTTCTACACGGAAAGCAACCTGCCGTTCCACGCGCCGGACTTCACCAAGATCAAGGATTCGGACTTCCAGCCGGCGATGGAAGAAGGCATGCGCCAGAAGCTGTCCGAAGTGGAGCAGATCGCCAACCAGTCGGCGGAGCCCACCTTCGACAACACCTTCGTGTCGCTGGAGCGCTCCGGCGCGTTGCTCACGCGCGTCAACCGCGTGTTCGACGCCCTGACCGGCGCCAACACCAACGACACCTTGCAGAAAATCCAGGAAGACGAAGCCCCCAAGCTTGCCGCGAACCAGGATGCGATCTACCTCAACCCCAAGCTCTTCGCCCGCATCAAGAAGGTCTACGACGACCGTGAGAAGCTGAACCTGCAGCCGGAAGACAAGCGCCTGGTGGAGTGGTACCACGATGACTTCGTGCACAACGGCGCGAACCTCAACGACGACCAGAAAGAACAGCTGAAGAAGTACAACGGCGAGCTGTCCACGCTGTCCACCCAGTTCACCAACAAGCTGCTGGCGGCGAGCAAGGACGGCGCCGTGGTGGTGGACGACAAGAAACAGCTGGCCGGCCTTTCCGATGCCGACATCGCCGCCGCGGCGCAGGCTGCGAAAGATCGCAAGCTCGATGGAAAATGGGTGCTGGTGTTGCAGAACACCACGCAGCAACCCTTGCTGCAGTTCCTCACCGACCGCGCCACGCGCGAGAAGCTGTTCAAGGCTTCCTGGGACCGCGCCGAGAAGGGCGACGCCAACGATACGCGCGATCTGATCGTGCGCATCGCGCAGTTGCGCGCCCAGCGCGCGAAACTGCTGGGTTCGCCCAATTTCGCTGCCTGGGAATTGACCGATCAGATGGCCAAGACACCCGAGGCCGCCGAGGGTTTCATGGAAAAGCTTGCCCCCGCTGCCGTGGCCCGCGCCCACGCCGAGGGCAAGGACATCCAGGCGGTGATCGACAAGCAGCACGGTGGCTTCAAGCTGCAGCCGTGGGACTGGAACATCTACGCCGAGCAGGTGCGCAAGGCCAAGTTCGACCTGGACGAATCGCAGGTCAAGCCGTATTTCGAACTGGACAACGTGCTGCAGAACGGCGTGTTCTATGCAGCCAACCAGCTTTACGGCCTTACCTTCAAGGAGCGCAAGGACATCCCTGTCTACCAGCCGGATGTGCGCGTGTTCGAGGTGTTCGACAAGGACGGCACCTCGCTGGCGCTGTTCTATGCCGACTACTACAAGCGCGACAACAAGAACGGCGGCGCCTGGATGAGCAACTTCGTCGACCAGTCGAAGCTGCTGGGTGACAAGCCGGTGATCTACAACGTGTGCAACTTCACCAAGCCGGTCGATGGCCAGCCGGCGTTGATCAGCTTCGACGATGTGGTCACCATGTTCCACGAGTTCGGCCATGGCCTGCATGGCATTTTCGCCAACACGCAGTACCCGAGCCTGTCCGGCGCCAACACGCCGCGCGACTTCGTCGAGTTCCCGTCGCAGTTCAACGAGCACTGGGCAACCGATCCGAAGATCTTCGCCAACTACGCCAAGCACTACCAGACACACGCACCGATGCCGGCGGAGCTGGTGCAGAAGATCAAGAACGCGCGTGACTTCAACCAGGGCTATGCGATGAGCGAACTCATCGGCGCGGCGCTGCTGGACATGCAGTGGCACTCCATCAGCCCCGACGCGCCGAAGCAGAATGCCGATGCCTTCGAGGCGGCGGCGCTCAAGAAGACCGGCATGGACAACCCGCAGGTACCGCCGCGCTACCGTTCCAGCTACTTCCAGCACATCTGGGGTAACGAGTACGCCGCCGGCTATTACGCCTACCTGTGGACCCAGATGCTCGCCGACGACGCCTTCCAGGGTTTCGTCGACAAGGGCGGCATGACCCCCGAAAACGGCCAGCGTTTCCGCGAGATGGTGCTTTCCCGCGGCAACACCGTGGAACTGGGCAAGCTCTACCGCGACTGGCGTGGCGCCGATCCGCAGATCGCACCGATGCTGAAGAACCGCGGTTTGCAGAAGTAGCCGTAGCCACGACATAGGCCGTCGAACCCCCAAAACGGCCTAGTTCCGCGCCACACGCATGCGTCTATCATCGTTCGCTGCCGGCCGTGCAGGGGCGCCCGGTCCTTCAATTCCTATAGGACTGCTCGCCATGCACGACATGAAGAAGCTCGACAACCTGAAGCAGCTGGACAAGGGTGCGCCCGAGGCAATGAAGGCGTTCTGGGCTTTCGACAAGGCGGCCTTCGCCGAAGGCGCGTTGTCGGGGCAGGTCAAGCAACTGATCGCGATCGGCGTGGCGCTGACCACGCAATGCCCCTACTGCATCGAGATCCATACCAAGGCCGCGCGCGACGCGGGCGCCACCGATGCGATGCTTGCCGAGGCCACGTTGGTGGCCGCGGCGATCCGCGCCGGTGGCGCGGTCACGCACGGCACGCATTGCTTCTAGCGAAGGCCTAGTAGGCGAACTCGCGGAACACCGGATCCACCGAGCCGCCCCAGGCGCCATGGAACAGCTCGAGCTTCTGCTCGGCCGGCGTCTGGCCAGCCAGCGCCACTTCGTTCAGTGGCGCCAGGAACATGCTTTCGTCGGCGCCGCGCCCATTCACCCGCGCGCGGCGCTTCAGGCCCTGCTCGGCAATCTTCAGGGCTTCCAGTGCGAGTTCACGCACCGTGTGGCCGCGGAAGGGCAGCTTCAGCGCCTGCTTGGGCACGCCGTCGCGCAGCGCGTGGCGTTCTTCCCGCGAAAAATCCTTGACCAGGTCCCAGGCGGCATCGAGCGCGGTGTCGTCGTATAGCAGGCCCACCCAGAAGGCCGGCAGCGCACACAGGCGCCCCCAGGGACCGCCATCGGCGCCGCGCATTTCCAGGTACTGCTTAAGACGCACTTCCGGGAAAGCAGTGGTGAGGTGGTCGGCCCAGTCTTTCATGGTGGGCCGCACCCCCGGCAGTGCGTCGAGCTTGCCGTCCATGAAATGCCGGAAGTTCTTGCCGGACAGGTCGATGTACTTGCCGTCGCGATAGCTGAAGTACATCGGCACATCGAGGATGTAGTCGACGTAGCGCTCGTAGCCAAAGCCGTCTTCGAAGACAAAATCGAGCATGCCGGTACGGTCGGCGTCGGTATCGGTCCAGACGTTGGAACGGAACGACAGGAAACCGTTCGGCTTGCCCTCTGTGAAGGGCGAATCGGCAAACAGGGCGGTGGCAATGGGCTGCAATGCCAGGCCCACGCGGAACTTCTTCACCATGTCCGCTTCGGTGGCGAAATCGAGGTTCACCTGCACCGTGCAGGTACGCGTCATCATGTCCAGGCCGAGCGATCCCACCTTGGGCATGTACTCGCGCATGATCTTGTAGCGGCCCTTGGGCATCCACGGCATTTCGTCGCGCTTCCACTTCGGCTGGAAGCCCATCCCGAGGAAGCCCAGGCCCATGCCATCGGCGATGCTGCGAACTTCTTCCAGGTGCGTATGGACTTCCGAACAGGTCTCGTGGATGGTCTCAAGCGGCGCGCCGGAAAGTTCCAGCTGCCCGGCGGGCTCCAGCGTGATGTTGGCCTTGCCGCGGGTCAGCGCCACGGGCGTCTCGCCCTCGCGGGCGATGTCCCAGCCGTAACGGCTCGCGATGCCTTCGAGCAGGCGGCGAATGCCGCGCTCGCCGTCGAAGGTGGGAGGGCGAAGGTCGTCGGTGCGGAAGCCGAACTTCTCGTGCTCGGTGCCGATGAGCCAGTCCGCGCGCGGTTTCTCGCCCTGGGCAATATAAGCGACGAGCTCGTCCTTCGAGCTGATCGGCGTGCCGGGAGCGGCGCTGGGGATGGACACGGGCATTCCTTGGAAGTGTTGTTCGCTGGCCTTCCTGTGGGGGCGGCCGCGCATGAACAAAAGGGTGGGCGAGGGCGAGGATAGCGGTCGCATGGCCCGATGACGAGCAAGACGGCCTTATACCCACGGCCCGGTGTCGCCAGTTCAGTAATGGCGGGGGCCGTCGACGGCGTCGATTTCATCGAAGCGCTCGCGCAGCGCGGCATGCAGCCGGCGGATGGCGGGCGAGAACTGCTGCCGGTGCGGGCAGATGAGATGCAGTGGCGCGGGTTCGCCCGGCTGACCGGCAAGTAATTGCGTCAGTCGCCCCGAGGCGATGTCGTCGCGGACATCGAGCTACGGCCGCGCTGGCTTGTCCGGGTAGAAGGTCCGCTTCGCGGGCGGCATTGGAGAAGCTGCCCAACGCGGCCGTGCGTACGAACAGGCCAAGGTCGTCCAGGCGAATCATTTTCACTCCCGCGGTGAAAGTGCTTTCCCGCCAGCGTGGTGGATAACACGGCCGAGCGGGTGGATCATGGCTCCATACGCAGGCTGGGTAACCACTCCGCGCCCGACATTTTTCGCATCATAAGGAAAATCCCCATGAAGGCCATCGTTTACACCCGGAACGCGCTGCCGATCGACGACCCGACGTCCCTGCACGAGATGGACCTGCCCAGGCCATCGCCCGGACCGCGCGACCTGCTGGTGGCCATCAAGGCCATCGCCGTGAATCCGGTAGACACCAAAGTGCGCCACCGCGCGCCGGTGACCGAGCCGCGCATCCTGGGCTGGGATGCCGTGGGCACGGTGGAGGCGACAGGCAGCGAGGTCACCCTGTTCAAGCAGGGCGACGAGGTGTTCTACGCCGGCTCCATTACCCGACCCGGTTCGTACGCTGAATATTCCCTGGTCGATGAACGCATTGCCGGACCCAAGCCGCGCAGCATCGACGCCGCCCAGGCAGCCGCGCTGCCGTTGACCACGCTTACCGCCTACGAACTGTTGTTCGACCGCCTCGGCGTGGCCGAGGGTGGCGGCGAGGGGCAGGTGTTGCTGGTGATCGGCGCCGGCGGCGGCGTGGGTTCGATCCTGGTGCAGCTGGCACGCCAGCTCACCCGGCTCACCGTGGTGGGTACGGCCTCGCGCAAGGAGACCCGCGACTGGGTCACGAAGCTTGGCGCCCATCACGTGATCGACCACGGCAAGCCGTTCGCCGACCAGCTCAAGGCCATCGGCATCGATTCGGTCGATATCGTGGCCAGCCTCACCCACACCGACGACTACTTCGCCCAGCTTCCCGACCTCATCAAGGCCCAGGGGCGTTTCGGCATCATCGACGACCCGGCTTCGCTGGATGTCACCAAGCTCAAGTCCAAGGCCATCTCGCTGCACTGGGAGTCGATGTTCACCCGCTCGGTGTACGGCACCGACGACATGCAGCGCCAGCACGATATCCTCGCCCGCGCATCGGCGCTCATCGACGACGGCACGCTGAAGACCACGATGGGCGAGCATTTTGGCCGCATCAACGCTGAGAACCTGCGCAAGGCACACAAGAAGATCGAATCGCACACGGCGCGCGGGAAGATCGTGCTGGAAGGGTTTTAGGCCCGGAACGGCAGGGCGCTTTTCAGCGACCCTGCCTCTCCCGCTTCGCCCGCATCGCCGAGCGCGCCATGCAACCGAACTGCCGGTTGTTCTCGTGCCTTTCGCGTATCGTCCTGGACGCCTCGGCCACCTCGCGTTGCAGCTTTTGGTAGCTGGTCCAGCGACGCAGCTCCAGCCGTCCTTCGTCGAGAGCGGCGCGGACGGCACAACCCGCTTCGCCACCGTGGCTGCAGTCCCTGAACCGGCAAGCCAGCGCCAGCGACTGAACATCGTCGAAGGTTGTTTGCACGCCCTCGACGGCCGCACCCACGCGCAACTCGCGCATGCCCGGCGTATCGATCACCCAGGCACCCGTGCAGGTGAGGAACATCTCACGTCCAGTGGTCGTATGTCGGCCCCGGGCGTCGTCGTCGCGAATCGCGGAGGTAAGCTGAGCCGGGTTACCGACCAGCGCATTGGTAAGCGTGGACTTGCCCACGCCCGACGAGCCGACGAAGGCAACGGTATTGCCTTCGGCCAGCCATCGCGCCAGTGAGCCAAGGCCCTCGGGCTTCGTGGCATCCACCGCGACCACCGCCGCGCCCCGGGCCACGCCGTGTGCCTGCGCCACATAGGCGCCCGCCTGACTGCAGAGGTCCGCCTTGGTCAATACCACGACGGGCTCGACACCTGCCTGATGGGCTAGCGCAAGGTAGCGCTCCAGGCGCGAGGGATTGAAATCCTCGTTGCAGGAACTGACCACGAACAGCGTATCGACGTTGGCGGCGATGGACTGGCGGTGCCCGTCGGTACCGGCGCCGATACGCTCGATCAGCGACTGCCGCTCGACGAGTCGCGCGACTCGTTCGTTGGCATCTTCAACGAGCACCCAATCGCCCACGGCGATGGAAACCTCCAGCGCATCGACGACGCGCTGCGGCACCACCACGTGCGCGTGGCCGCGCGAAGAAAGCACGGCCAGCCCGCTGCGGTGCACGGCCATCACCCGGGCAGGGTAGGCCGATTCAAAATCATCCAGGGCGAGGTGCTGGGCATACGACGCGCGCCAGCCCAACTGGTGCAAGGAATAAACAGGAGAAGACATGGGGGAACCCTTTCAAATCGCTCATGGCGCGACCTCCCGACAGAGGGAAGGCGAACGGACGACCGGGTTCCACACGCGTGCCAGCGAAGACCGCTGGCCGGGAGATCAGTGCAGCGTGGCCCCGGCGACGATGGCGGATACAACAATCATGATGTTCTCCTTCCTCGTGCGAGTGGATCAAAGGGACGCGCAGGTTAATCGCGAATATCGCCCGGCGCAACCGTGCCGTTCGTTATGGATGCACGTGCGCCGCGCCCTGCGCCCGTGGCGATCAGTCCAGCGGCGATCGAGAGTGCGAGCCCCAGCAGGTAGATCGGATGGAACGGCGCGTGGAAGAACACGACCAGCCAGATCGTCGCCAACACCGGTGCCAGGAACACCAGCGGCGCAATGCGGGAAGGCGACGCCAACTGCAGCGCCCGCAACCACCAGAAATACGAAAGGCCGTTGATGATGCAGCCGTTGAGCAACAAGCCCGCCCACGCCTTGCCCGACGACGGCAACGCCAGCCCGTCACCCAGCAGTACCGTGACGAGCGAAAACAACGCACCCCAGGCGAAGAACCCGAAGGTCAGCGGCATGCCTTCGCCAGGGACGCTCCTGGACAACAAGGAATAAAGCGCGAAGGACGCTGCACCGACCAGGACGATACCGAGCGTCGGCAGGTCCTGTGCGGGCAGGGCAGTGAAATTCCCCTTCGTGGCCACGACCGCGGAGCCTGCGAAACCCAGCAGCACTGCCATCACGCCCACCGGTCCGATCCGTTCGCGCGTCACCAGCGGCGCCAGCAACACGATCAGCACCGGCCACAGGTACTGCACCACCAACACGGCCATGCCATCGCCCACCGCATAACCGTGGTAGAGGCACAGGTAGAAGAGATAGCAGCCAAGGAAGCCGGGCAACGCCGTGCGCAGCAGGTTGCCGCGAGCCTCGGCGAGGAGGCCCCCGAAGGATGGTGCGCGCTTGAGCGCCACCGCCCCGCAGACGAATGCGGAAAGTACGTTGGACAGCAGCAGGAATTGCAATGGCGTGATGTCCTGCGTGGTCACCTTGGCGACGACGGGAATCAGGCTCCAGCTGGCGATGCAAAGCGTAGCGAAGACAAATGCCTTTTTCATGGATTGAACTGCCTTTCGCCACGTCGGATGCCTTTCCTTTCTAACATGACATGGCGCCCGGATCAGCGCTTCATCGAACCGACCCGTGCGGCCGCGAGTTCCAGCGAAGCTATCGCGGCCAGGGTAAGGATGAACCACTCTTTTCCCGCACCAACGAGGATCCATCCGCCGATAACTGGGAAGCCGAAGGTGCCCACGAAATAAGCCACGACGAACCATGTGAGGGCGGCGTGGCGATTCTCTGGCGAAGAATGGTTGATGGCCCAGGTCTGGATAACCGGATATACCAGCCCGTAGCCGGCTCCCGTCAAGACCGCTGCGGCGATATGGAAGGCGGGATGAAACGAGGTTCCCAACAAGCAAACGATGCCCGTGATGAGACATGACAACAACACGGTGACCAGGGGGATGGGGGCATCGTCGGCAAACGCCCGGCGAGCAACAGCCGCAAGACCACCACCGTCGTGGCATGGGCCGCGAAGAAGGTACTGGCACGGGCACCCGTCCCTTCGACGAGCGAACCCTGGAAGGACATGGTTCCTGAGAATACGCAGCCGCCTAGGCCCACCATCGCAATCGGCCGGATCGCGCTGCTCGCGGCGACGGTTGCCAGTTTTCTTACCCATGGCCTCAATGAGGCCTCACGATGGCCTCGTGGTTCCCTGGCGGAGAATGTCCCGAGCAGCAACGCGGCGAGGATTCCCATGCCACCGACCAGGAAAAACGTCGTCTGGATGGCCATGCTGGCCTGTGCCATTACCGCGGTAAGGAGAATAGGGCTGCCACAGATCCCGGTCATCTGAAACGCGCTGAAGCGGGTGAACCACGGTCCGCGCTCCGCGTCGGTGATACGTTCGGACAAGGCCATGGGTCCGCCGACATAAAACATCCCCCAACCCAGGCCAATCAGGAGCGCCGCAATGCGCGGGAGCCGGCCGGCAAACCAGCCGACGAGGGGGACTCCGATCAAAGTGCCGATCAGCGCGGCACCGAGCGTCGTTCCCGCGTCGATGTCGCTGCCTCCCTGCGCGCGATACCAGTCGGAGACAAGGAATGTCGCGCCATACCCGCCCGCAGTGAACGTGGTGCCAAGCATGAGGAAACGCGCCGATCCAGGCCGCATCGATCAAGCCCCAACCTTTTGCTGATCCATGGTCGACATCCTTTCGACTATTGGCGCATTGTTGTCGTGATGTCTGACTGCGTCTGTAGTCTTTCAGCGGGTACTCTGTAGTCCATTCCGCGGTGTGACTTTAAGAAAGCGCTCTGACAAGTCAGGCGACGTCTTCCAGCGCGGAAGTAACGATACTGCGCAAAAGAAACGGCCGCTGCCTACTGACGCAGCGGTAACGGACTACGGTCATAACGCGAAAGCCCCGTTAGACTCGTTGTTGCACACTGTTCGACATGTCTTGTTGAACATGAGCCGGCATGACCAGGGACGAAGGCAAGGAAAGCAAGGAAATGAGTACCTCCCCTCTCGATGTGGAAGCGAATGGCCAGGCCGACGCGATTGCGCCTGGTCAACGATGGGCCCTTCCAGCTCCCAAATCGGATGACCTGATGACACATCTGGTCGCGCGCATGGGCACCCTCGAGTTCGGGATGGGCCGCGTGGTCGGTTCCATCGAACGTCTGGATGGGCGCATCGACGAGATGGGCAAGCGCCTGGACGGACGCATCGACAACCTTACTGCGCAGGTGCAAAAACTCGCCGATGTCGTCGGCGATCTCGTTTCCTGGAAGCAGCGGATCTGGGGGATATGCCTCGCCGTGTCGGGATTCGCATCCATCACGGGACTTCTGTGGGCTCTGGTAAAGACGATCATCCAGCCAGCCTGAGCGGTTCCACCAAAAAGAAAAGGCCGGCAAGATGCCGGCCTTTTCGTGTATAGCGTCGGAGGCGGTTGGGGGTCAGAGTAAATACTCTGACCCCGCTTCGCTTACCGCTTCATCGAATTAAAGAATTCATCATTCGACTTGGTGTTCTTCATCTTGTCGAGCATGAACTCGATCGCTGCCAGTTCATCCATCGGGTGCAGCAGCTTGCGCAGGATCCGATCTTGGACAGCAGGTCCGGGTCGATCAGGAGATCCTCGCGGCGGGTGCCGGAGCGGTTGATGTCGATGGCAGGGTAGACGCGCTTTTCGGAGATGCGACGGCTCAGGTGCACTTCCATGTTGCCGGTGCCCTTGAATTCCTCGTAGATCACCTCGTCCATCTTCGAACCGGTCTCGGTGAGCGCGGTGGCGATGATGGTGAGGCTGCCGCCTTCTTCCACGTTACGCGCCGCACCGAAGAAGCGCTTGGGGCGCTGCAGGGCGTTGGCGTCGACACCACCGGTAAGTACCTTGCCGGAGCTCGGGATCACTGTGTTATAGGCGCGGGCCAGGCGGGTGATGGAGTCAAGCAGGATGATCACATCCTTCTTGTGCTCGACCAGGCGCTTGGCGCGCTCGATCACCATCTCAGCCACCTGGACGTGGCGTACGGCCGGTTCGTCGAAGGTGGAGGAAATCACTTCGGCGCGCACGCTGCGAGCGATTTCCGTAACTTCTTCCGGACGCTCGTCGATCAACAGCATGATCAGGTGCGCATCAGGATGGTTGTGCACGATGGCCTGCGCGATGTTCTGGAGCATCATCGTCTTGCCGGATTTCGGCTGGGAGACGATCAGGCCGCGCTGGCCGCGCCCGATGGGGGCTACCAGGTCCAGGATACGGCCGGTGATGTCCTCGCTCGAACCGTTGCCACGTTCCAGCTTGAAAGCCTTGCGCGGGAACAGCGGGGTGAGGTTCTCGAAGAGCATCTTGTTCTTCGAGGCTTCCGGCGGATCGCCGTTGATGTCGTCCACCTTGAGCATGGCGAAATAACGCTCGCCTTCCTTGGGGTGGCGCACGCGTCCGGTGATGTAGTCGCCGGTGCGCAGGTTGAAGCGGCGGATCTGGCTGGGCGACACGTAGATGTCGTCGGGGCCGGCAAGGTAGGACTCGTCCGCCGAACGCAGGAAGCCGAAGCCGTCCTGCAGGATTTCCAGTACGCCCTCGGCCCAGATGCCGCCACCGGAGCGGGCATGCGCCTTGAGGATGTTGAAGATGACATCCTGCTTGCGCTGGCGGGCCACGCCCTCGCGTACACCCAGCGACTCGGCGAACTCCAGGAGCTGGATGGCGTTCTTGCGCTTCAACTCCGTGAGGTTGATCAGGCGGTCGCTGCTACCGGCATCGGCGTTTTCGTCTTCATCGGCCGGGTAGCCGTTATTGTTGTTGTAGTGCTGGTTGCGCTGGTAGTTGCCGTTGTTGCCAGCGGCGTTATTACCCGGACTGCCGCCCTGCTGGGGACGTCCCTGGTTGCGCTCGTTGCGGCGACGGCGGCCGCGGCTGTCGCGCTGCTGGTTGCCCTGGCCCTGTCCACCCTGGCCCCCCTGGTTCGGGTTGGCCGGCTGATTGGCGCCCTGGGCCTGTGGCTGTTGGCCCTGTGCGCCTTGCGGACCGTTGCCGCCGGGCTTGCCGCCCTCCTGGCCGCCGTTGCCCTGGTTGTCCTGGTTGTCCTGGTTGTCGCGTGGCTCATAGGTGGAGCGCGCCTCCTGGACATTGCCGTTGGCCTGGCCCTGGCTTTCTTGGCCGCCGGGTGCCGTGGCCGCGGGGGCCGGCTGCGTGGGCGCCGGAGCCGGAGATCGAGCGGGCGGGGCGCTCTCGACGCGCTGGGGAGCCGACGGCAACTCGCCCTGCACGGGCGCAGCCGCCTTGGCGTTCTTGCGAGGAGCGCGCTTGACCGGCTCGCTCACGGGTTTGTCATCGGCGCGCTTGGCGTCGGTGGATGCTTTGGATTCGATATCAGACACGGGCAAACCTCGGGGGCGCCGTTAAAAGGAAGGGTTCTGGGAGTTGAAGCGGATGGCGCGAAGGGCACGGGACAGCGGTGAGTCCCGGCAGGTGCGATGGAATCTAGCACTGTGCGCGCCGCGGCGTAAAGCCACGGCGCGTGAATAACCGGGTCAAATGCCCGGTTTGGACACGATTACAGCGTTTTGTCGATCAACTGGGCCAGCTGGCCCTTGCTGACGGCGCCGATCTGGGTGGCCTCGACCTTGCCGTTCTTGAAGATCATCAGGGTGGGAATGCCGCGGACGCCGAAGTCGCGGGGGGTCTTCTGGTTCTGGTCGATGTTGATCTTGGCGATGCGCAGCTTGCCCTGGTACTGGGTGGCCAGGTCGTCCAGGATCGGTGCGATGGCCTTGCAGGGGCCGCACCATTCCGCCCAGAAATCAAGCAGGACGGGGGTATCGGAATCAAGGACTTCGGCCTTGAAGGCGTCGTCGCTAACGTGGGTGATCAGGTCGTTCACCATGGATCTCCAGCTTGGGATGTTAAGGGGGTTGACGACCGCGCGGCTCGCATCAGCTACACTCATGCGCCCACGAAGCGCGGGTTGAACCAGGAATGAGGGGTGCCCCCCATGGGGCTTGCCGTCATTCCAGCGCAACTCGGGGTGCGATTCAAGGGCGCTGAAGCTGGCGCCGCCGCACGGCCGCTACACGCCCAGGCCAGGGCACCCCGGGCGTTTCGTTTCTGCAACTGGAAATGGGCACGTCCGCCCCAATTTCAACCATGCCACAGGCGCCCTTTCGCGCCGCGGCCCCAAAGCCGGCAGCCCATCCTGGCGCCCGCATCTGTGATGACCCCCTATCCATGTCTGAAAAAGTACTGACCGACACCTTCTTCGAGTCCTTCGACCTGCACCCGCTGCTCCAGCAGGGCCTTGCCGATACCGGATTCACCCGCTGCACCCCGATCCAGGCACTCACCCTGCCCTTGGCGCTGGAGGGCCGTGACGTCGCCGGCCAGGCCCAGACGGGCACCGGCAAGACCTGCGCCTTCCTGGTGGCGTTGATGAACCGGCTGCTCACCCGGCCGGCCGCCATCGACCGCAAGGATTCCGACCCCCGGGCGCTGATCATCGCTCCCACGCGCGAACTTGCGATCCAGATCGAGAAGGACGCCCAGGCCATCGGCCGGCATACCGGCCTGCGCTTCGCCCTGATCTACGGCGGCGTCGACTACGACAAGCAGCGCCAGCTGCTGCGCGCCGGCTGCGACGTGATCATCGCCACGCCCGGCCGCATGCTCGACTACTACAAGCAGAGCGTGTTCGGCCTGAATTCGGTCGAAGTGATGGTGATCGACGAGGCCGACCGCATGTTCGACCTCGGCTTCATCAAGGACGTCCGCTTCATCTTCCGACGCCTGCCTGCCCGCGAGCAGCGCCAGGTGCTGCTGTTCTCAGCCACCCTCAGCCATCGCGTGCTGGAACTGGCCTACGAGCACATGCACAACGCCGAAAAGCTCGTGGTGGAGACCGACAACATCACCGCCGATCGCGTGCGCCAGCTGGTTTACTTCCCTTCCAAGGAAGAGAAGATGCCGCTGCTGCTGAACCTGCTCGAGCAGACCGGTGCCGAGCGAAGCATCATCTTCGTCAATACCAAGGCCGCCGCCGAGCGCATCACCGACCGCCTGAAACGCCATAACTACCGCGTGGGCGCCATCTCCGGCGACGTGCCGCAGATCAAGCGGCAGAAGCTGCTGCAGCGCTTCCAGGACGGCGTGATCGACATGCTGGTGGCCACGGACGTCGCCGCCCGCGGCCTGCACATCCCGGCCGTCAGCCACGTCTTCAACTACGACCTGCCGCAGGACGCCGAAGACTACGTCCATCGCATCGGCCGCACCGCGCGGCTGGGTGCCGACGGCGACGCGCTCAGCTTTGCCTGCGACCTCTACGCCATGGGCCTGCCCGACATCGAGCAATACATCGGGCAGAAGATCCCGGTGGCCAGTGTCACCCCGGATCTCCTGATCATGCCCAAGCCGCGGCCTCGCGCCGATGGCCTGGCGGACGATCCGGAGGAAGATGCCGCCGATGCCGCCGCCAGTTCCCCGGTGAACGACAAGGCCCGCGAGGCCCGCTCGCGTTCGCGCAGCGGTGGCGGTTCATCGGATCGCCCGAAGAAGTCCAACGGCAGCAGCGGTGAGCACCGTGCTCCGCGCGAGCGCAGGTCCACGACTGCGGTCGCCGAATCCGCGAGCGATGCCGCCGCGGTGGCGGTGGCGGTGGCCGTACCCGCCGTGTCCGCCGGCGCCGAAACTGCTGCGGAGGCCGCCGAAGGCGACCTGGCCAAGAAGCGTCGCCGCCGCCGCCGCGGTGGCAAGGCCGCCCGTGAGCGCACGACCAACGGCAGCACCGAGCAGCGCGTGGAGTCCACCGCCAACGGGTCGGCCGAGCCCGGCCGCCGTCCTTCGCGCCACGTGCCCTCAGCTCGCCCGACGGCCCCGGCACCAGCCCCTCCGGCGGAAAAAGTCGGCTTCTTCAAGCGCCTCGGACGCCTCTTCGGCGCTCGATAACTTGCGGAAATCCCGTATGCTTCCCTGAGTCAAATCCAAGGGAAGCCCGGTGATTCGTTTCGACCAGGTGGGCAAGCGCTATGAAGGCGGCCACGACGCCCTGGCCGACGTGAGTTTCGGTGTCGAAGCCGGTGAGATGGCCTTCGTCACCGGCCACTCCGGTGCCGGCAAAAGCACCTTGCTGAAGATGCTGGGCCTGATCGAGCGTCCCACCCACGGCATCGTCATGTTCGACGGCCAGAGCCTGGCGCAGGTGCGCCAGCGCGATATTCCCCGGCTGCGCCGGCGCATCGGCATGGTCTTCCAGGACCACCGCCTGCTGATGGACCGCACCGCCTTCGCCAATGTCGAACTGCCGCTGGTGATCGCCGGTGTCCCCGCCGCCGATCGTGGCAAGCGCGTGCGCGCCGCGCTGGAAAAGGTGGGCCTGCTACCCAACGAAAAACACCTGCCCTCGGCGCTGTCCACCGGTGAGCAGCAACGCCTGGGAATCGCCCGCGCCATCGTGGGCAAGCCCACCCTGCTGATTGCCGACGAACCCACCGGCAACCTTGATCCCCAGCTTGCCGTGGAGATCATGGGGCTTTTCGCCGAGTTCCAGTCGGTAGGCACCACGGTGCTCATCGCCAGTCACGATCTGATGCTGATCAAGCGGATGAAGAAGCGCGTCGTGGTACTCGACCACGGCCGGCTGGTCGCCGATATTCCCGCCGCGGAGATCGTATGAACGAGGCGGTGCGCGAGAACCGGAAACCCGTCACCGCCCGCGCCCGTGCCGGCGGCTTCAACGCCTGGCGCGAACACCATGGCTGGAGCATGGCCGCAAGCTTCCGCCGGCTGGCCAGCCGGCCGCTGGGTACGGCCCTGACCGTGGCGGTGATGGGCTTTGCCATGTCGCTGCCGCTGGCGTTCTTCCTGCTGCTGGCCAACGTCCAGCGCATCGGCGATTCGCTGGGCAAGGCCGACACCATCAGCGTGTTCCTGAAGGGAAACCTTGCCGCGCCCAATGCCCAGCAGCTGGCCGACATCCTGCGCGAGCGCCGGGACATGGGTGCGGTGGAGGTCGTCACGCCCAAGGAGGGCCTGGATGAAATGGCCCGGGCCCAGGGCTTTGCCGGCGCCATCGCCGACCTCGACAACAACCCGCTGCCCTACGTGCTGAAAGTGCACCCGAAACCCGGCCTCACCGCGGATGAGGTGGGCCGGATGGTGCAGGAACTGCGCGACATGGGCGGGGTGGACATGGTCCAGGACAATGGTGGCTGGCGCGCCCGCCTGGATGCGCTGGTGGGCGTGGGCACGCGCGCGGTCACGGTACTTGCGGTGCTGCTGGGCATCGCCGCCCTCCTGGTAGTGGGAAATACCATCCGGGTCGACATCCAGGGGCGCGCGGCGGAGATCGGCGTGCTGCTGTTGATCGGCGCAAGCCGGTCGTTCATCCGCCGTCCTTATCTTTACGCCGGGCTCTGGTACGGTCTGTTTGCCGGCATCCTGGCCGTGGTGCTGGCGCTGGCCCTGCAGGCGGCGCTGGCCGGCCCCGTGGCCCGCCTGGCTGACGCCTACGGTGGCAGCATGGATTTTGGCGGCTTGCCGGCGTGGCTGTTGCTCGCCGTACCGCTACTATCGGCTTTCCTCGGCTGGCTGGGCGCACGCCTGGTCAGCGCCCGGCAACTGCGTAAGGCACCCTAAGCCGTGATGACCGCCGCCAACGATGCTCATGCCAACAAGGACGCCACGCCGCCGCGCGTGCTGATCGTCGACGGCTCACGCGTGGTGCGGCAGCTGATAACCCGGGTGCTGGCCGCCGAACTTCCCGGTGTGGAGGTCGTTGCCTGCGGCAGCGGCGCCGAAGCGCAGGAGCATCTTTCCCGTGGCGTGGTGGATTTCATCACCGTCGCCCTGCGCCTGCCCGACATGGACGGCCTTGAACTGGCGCGCATCGTCCGCGAGACGGCCCCGCAGATCTACGTACCCATCGTGGTGGTGTCCGGCGACGTCGAACAACGCCTGCAGCGCCGCGAGCTGGGCGAGTTCATCACCGACTACTTCGACAAGTCGCTGGGGTTCAGCGCCCTGGCCGAGTTCATCAAGGGCTACGTCAAGCCCGAGGGTGGTGCCGAAGGCGAGGTGCTCTACGTCGAAGACAGCCGCGTGGTGGCCCTGGCCACGCGCCGCATGATGGAGAAATACGGCCTCACCGTGCATCACGTGATCAGCGTGGAAGATGCCCTGGCCAAGCTCGATACCGCCCGCGTACAAGGCAAGCTCGGCTGCGACATCGTGCTTACCGATGTCAGCCTGAAGGGTGAGCTCACCGGTGCCGACCTCTTGAGCCGCATCCGCGGTGAGTTCGGTTACGGCAAGGGCCAGCTGCCGGTACTGGTGATGACCGGCGATGAAAACGCCGAGAACCAGTCCGCGCTTTTGCGCGGCGGTGCGAACGACCTGGTGGTCAAGCCGATCGAGGAAAAACGCCTGATCACCAAGCTGCTGTTCCAGCTGCGCGTGGCCCTGCATCTGCGCGAGCGGCTCACCACGGCGGCATGAACGGCGAGCGTGTGAAACTGGAGCCTTCCTGGAAGGCCCGCATCGGCGATTACCTCGAACGGCCCGATATGCAGGCGCTGTCGGCGTTCCTGCGTACGGAGAAGCAGGCCGGCAAGGTGATCTACCCACCCGGCCCGGATATCTTCGCCGCGTTCGACCACGCGCCGTTCGACCAGGTGCGCGTGGTGGTCCTGGGGCAGGATCCTTACCACGGTCCGAACCAGGCGCATGGGCTTTGTTTTTCGGTGCGTCCGGGCGTGCGGGTTCCGCCGTCGCTACAGAACATTTTCAAGGAAATCCAGCGCGACCTGGGTATGGCGCCGCCGGATCATGGCTGCCTTACCCCGTGGGCCGACCGCGGCGTATTGCTGCTCAATGCGGTGCTCACCGTGGAGCGGGGCAACGCCAATGCGCACCAGGGCAAGGGCTGGGAAGGCTTTACCGATGCGGCGATCGATGCCCTGAACCGGGAGCGCGAGGGCATCGTATTCATGCTGTGGGGCTCCTATGCCCAGCGTAAGGGGCAGCTGATCGACACGGGCAGGCACCGGGTGCTGAAATCGGTGCACCCCTCGCCGTTGTCGGCGCACCGGGGGTTCCTGGGCTGCGGGCATTTTTCCGCGGCCAATGCCTACCTGGAACAGCAAGGCAGGGCCCCGATCGATTGGTCCTTGCCAGCCAGGGCCCAGTTGGAGCTCCGGTAACCCAGGTTTCATGCGGATTTCCGACCCATGCTGAAAGACATCCCCCGCTGGCCGGGTCTTCCACTGGACATCGGCGACCAATTTCTGTACTATTGCGTACAGATAAGGGGCCGGGAACGAATGGCACCTTTAGCACTCCAACCCCGGGAGTGCTAAATTCGACGAAATTTTTGGAGGTCAGTTCATGTCTACAGCCTTGGTCACCAGGAACTACCCGGTACCCAGCCTCACGGGCAGCCTGGATTCCTACATCTCGGCCGTACACCGCATCCCCGTCCTTACCCTGGACGAGGAGCAGTCGCTTGCCCGCAAGTTCACCGAAAAGTCCGACCTGGAAGCCGCCCGCCGGCTGGTGATGTCGCACCTGCGTTTCGTGGTGCACGTGGCCCGCGGCTACAACGGCTATGGCCTGCAGCTGTCAGACCTCATCCAGGAAGGCAACATCGGCCTGATGAAGGCGGTCAAGCGCTTCGATCCGGACCAGGGCGTGCGCCTGGTGAGCTTCGCCGTGCACTGGATCCGTGCCGAAATGCACGAGTTCATCCTGCGCAACTGGCGCATCGTGAAAGTGGCCACCACCAAGGCGCAGCGCAAGCTGTTCTTCAACCTGCGCAAAAGCAAGAAGCGCCTGGGCTGGATGAATGCCGAGGAAGTGCGCGTGGTGGCGAAGGACCTGGGCGTCCCCGAGGCCACCGTCCGCGAGATGGAATCGCGCCTGTCCGGCCGTGACATCGGCTTCGAGGCCCCGGCCGACGCGGACGACGACGACAAGCCGGCACCGGCCGCGTTCCTCATCGACGAGGGCGCCGACCCGTACGACAACGTCGCCGATGCCGATGCCAGCGACAACCAGATGGGTGCGCTTTCCTCCGCCCTGGCCCGCCTGGACGACCGCTCACGCGACATCATCCAGCGCCGCTGGCTGCGCGAGGACGACAAAGCCACCTTGCAGGATCTTGCGGACGAATACGGCGTTTCCGCCGAGCGCATCCGCCAGATCGAGGCCAACGCCATGAAGAAAATGCGTGGCGCGATCGCGGCCTAAGCCGTCCAAACGTGGTTATGATGACGGCGGCCCCTTGGGGCCGTTCGTCGTTCGGGCGGGGGAGCCCGGCGAGTTATTCCCGCACCGGAGATTAGTCGGATGCAGCGCGCATTGGTCATCGAAGATGACGCGGTTACCGCCAACGAGATCGTCGCCGAGCTCGACCTGCATGGCTTGTCCGCCGAGTGGGTCGCCAACGGCGAGGACGGCCTGAACCGGGCCAGCAGCGCGGACTACGACATCATCACGCTGGACCGCATGCTGCCGGGCATGGACGGCATCGACGTGGTGGCGGCGCTGCGCAACCGCGGCGTCGATACGCCGGTGCTGATGATCAGTGCGCTAAGCGACGTGGACGAACGCGTGCGCGGCCTGCGCGCCGGCGGTGACGATTACCTCACCAAGCCCTTCGCACCCGATGAAATGACCGCGCGGGTGGAAGTGCTGCTGCGCCGGCGCCAGCCACAGGCGCGCAGCGTGCTGCGCGTGGCCGACCTGGAACTGGACCTGGTGACCCATGCGGCGAACCGCGCCGGCCAGGAATTACCGCTGCAACCCACCGAATACCGTCTGCTTGAATTCCTCATGCGCCACGCTGGCCAGGTGTTGACGCGCACGATGATTTTCGAGCATGTCTGGGGTTTCCATTTCGATCCGGGCACCAACGTGATCGACGTGCACATCGGCCGGTTGCGCCGGAAGATCGACCAGCCGGGGCAGTCTTCCCTCATTCGTACCATTCGCGGTTCGGGATACGTCATTGCGCCCGCTGACTGAAGTCTGGAGCGCCGCCACCTCGCGGTTGATGCTCATTTACGGCGGCCTGTTCGCCATCTGGGGCGTGGTGTTGCTGGGCGCGGTGCAATTTGAATCGTCGCGCTACCTTTCCGGCGTGATCGATACCATGTTGCAGCAACGCATCACGCTATTGGCGCGCACGGACCCATCGGGGTTGAAGGGCGCCGTGGATAACGCGGTGTCGATCGATCCGGCCGGCGTGATGTGGCTTGGCCTCTTCGACGCCCACGGCCAGCGCATTGCCGGCAACGTCAGCGCGCTGCCGGCTGAATTGCCGATCGATGGCGTGGTACATGCGGTTGAATCGGGTGCACTGCATCCGGTGGTGGGCCGTCCCGTACGCTCGCGTGCGGTGGTGATCACACTCCCTGATGGCCGGCGCCTGGTGGCTGCGAAGGATTCGCGCACCATCGATGGCCTGGGCGTGATCCTGCGCCGGGGCCTCCTGTGGGGACTGACACTTACGCTTATTCCCGGGCTGCTGGGCGGCTTCTTGCTGAGCCGTGCGCCAGCCAGGCGTATCCGACAGATGCAGTTGGCGGCCGAGCCGATCCAGCGCGGCGATCTTTCGCGGCGCCTTCCTGTCAGTGGCCGGGGCGATGAGATCGATCTGCTGGCTGGCATCGTCAACACCATGCTGGCCGAGATCGAGCGCCTGATGGGTGAGGTCAAAGGCGTGTGCGACAACATCGCCCACGACCTGCGCACCCCGCTCACCCATCTGCGCGCCCGTCTTTACCGCACGCAGCAACAGCTCAAAGGGCCCGAAGAAGCCGCATCGCTGGACGCGTGCCTTGGCGACATCGACGCCCTGATGGCGCGCTTCCGCGCCCTGTTGCGCATCTCGGAACTGGAGGACGGTCAGCGTAGCGCCTGTTTCCAGCCGATGGACCTGGCCGATGTGATGCGCCAGGTGCACGAGTTCTATGGCCCCTTGGCCGAGGACCGCGGCCAGCGCTTCGAACTGGATTTGCAACCGATGCCCGCGACGCGTGGCGATCCGCAGCTATTGTTCGAGGCGCTGGCGAACCTGGTGGGCAATGCGATCAAGTTCACGCCCTCCGGCGGCATGGTGACCTTGCGCAGCGCCAACGACCACGACGGCGGTTACATCGAGGTCGGCGACAGCGGCCCGGGTATTCCCGAAGGCGAGAGGGAAGCGGTGCTGCTGCGCTTCTACCGCGGCGATGGCAGCCGCAGTACACCAGGCTCGGGCCTGGGGCTTTCCATTGTCAGCGCCATCGCGCGCCTGCATGGCTACGGCCTGGAAGTGGGCGGAGACGGCCACGGCGCCCGCATCCGCATGCGCTTCGGGCCCACGGCGTCAGCCGTCGGCTAACCGTAAAGACGTCCAAACTTTCCTGCGTCTTTCATTCAATTTATTTGAATAATGAAACAATCTTCATCGATCCTGTGGCCCGGATATTTATGCTGCATGGCAAAATAAGCACATCGGCGCCCTTTCTCCGCGCCGGGAAGCACCCCCATGCTTGCACTTGTCCGGATCGCGCTGACGCGGCCGTATACATTCATCGTTCTCGCATTGCTGATCCTGATCATCGGGCCGCTCTCGGCCATGCGTACGCCCACCGACATCTTCCCGGATATCAAGATCCCGGTGATCAGCGTGGTGTGGCAGTACACGGGCCTGCCGCCCGACCAGATGGCCGGGCGCATTTCCTCGCCGTTCGAACGCACGCTCACCACCACGGTGAACGATGTGGAGCACATCGAGGCATCGTCGATCTCCGGCTTCGGCATCATCAAGATCTTCTTCCAGCCCACGGTGGACATCCGCACCGCCAATGCGCAGGTCACCGCCGTGGCGCAGACGCTGCTCAAGCAGTTGCCGCCGGGCATTACGCCGCCGCTGATCCTCAACTACAACGCATCCACCGTTCCGATCATCCAGCTGGCGCTGTCGGGTAAAGGGCTGACGGAACAGAACCTGGGCGACCTGGGCCTCAACGCCATTCGGCCGCCTTTGACCTCGGTGGCCGGCGCCTCGGTGCCGTATCCATTCGGTGGCAAGTCGCGCCAGGTGCAGATTGACATCGACCCCGCGGCCTTGCAGGCGCGCGGCTTGTCCGCGCAGGACATTGCCAACGCTTTGGCGGCGCAGAACCTGATCATCCCGATCGGTACGCAGAAGATCGGCGATTACGAATACACGCTTCAACTCAATAGCGCACCGGGCAACATCGCCGACCTCGGCAACCTGCCGATCAAGACGGCCAACGGCACCACTGTCTACATCCGCGACGTGGCCCACGTGCGCGATGGCGCGCCGCCGCAGACCAACATCGTGCACGTGGACGGCAACCGTTCGGCGCTGATGACCATCCTTAAGAACGGCTCGGCATCGACGCTTGCGATCATCGCCGGGGTGAAGGACAAGGTGAAGGAAGTTGCCCCGACCCTTCCCGACACGCTGAAGATCGCCCCCATCGGCGACCAGTCGCTATTCGTCTCCGGCGCGATTTCCGGCGTAGCGAAAGAAGGCGTCATTGCCGCCGCCCTGACCAGCCTGATGATCCTGTTGTTCCTGGGCAGCTGGCGCTCCACGGTGATCATCGCCATTTCCATTCCGCTGGCTATCTTAGGTTCCATCGCGGCGCTGTCGGCCATTGGCGAAACCCTGAACATCATGACCCTCGGCGGCCTGGCGCTGGCGGTGGGTATCCTGGTGGACGATGCCACGGTGACCATCGAGAACATCAACTGGCACCTTGAGCAAGGCAAGGAAGTAGAGGAGTCCATCCTTGATGGCGCGGCGCAGATCGTCACCCCGGCATTCGTGTCGCTGCTGTGCATCTGTATCGTGTTCGTGCCGATGTTCTTCTTGAATGGCGTGGCGCGCTTCCTGTTCGTGCCGATGGCCGAGGCTGTGATGTTCGCCATGGTGGCCAGCTTCATCCTGTCGCGCACCCTGGTGCCGACCATGGCCAACTACCTGCTGCACAAGCACCAGGCGGGCGAGGAACATGGCCATTCGATGGCGCCTTCGCGTAATCCGCTGGTGCGTTTCCAGCGCGGCTTCGAAAAGCGCTTTGAAAACATCCGCGGCGGTTACCACGGGCTGCTGGCGTTGGTAATGGAATACCGCAAGGTGTTCGTGATCGGGTTCCTGGCATTCGTGGTGGCGACCTTCGCGCTGGTGCCGTTCCTGGGCAGGAATTTCTTCCCGTCGGTGGATTCGGGCCAGATCCTGATGCACGTCCGGGCGCCGGTGGGTACCCGCGTTGAGGAAACCGCGCGCATCTTCGCCGACATCCAGGCGTCGATCCGCCGCATGGTGCCCGAGGAAGAGCTGGGCACGGTGGTGGACAACATCGGCCTATCGATCTCGGGCATCAACAATGCCTATAACAACACCGGTACCATCGGCGAGCAGGACGGTGACATCCAGATCGCGCTGAAGGAAGACCACGCGCCCACGGCCAAATACGTCAAGGCCTTCCGCGAGCGGCTGCCGCGTGAGTTCCCCGGCGTGACGTTCTCCTTCCCGCCGGCGGACATCATCAGCCAGATCCTGAACTTCGGTTCGCCCGCGCCGGTGGATCTGCAGATCCGCGGCAATAATATCGGCGCGAACTTCGACTTCGCCAACAAGGTGCTGCGCGAGATCCGCCGCGTTCCGGGCGTAGCCGATGCGCGCATCCAGCAGTCGCAGCAGAACCCGGTGTTCAACGTGGATGTCGATCGCACCCGCGCGCAGCTGGTGGGCCTGACCGAGCGTGACGTCACCAACAGCCTGGGCGTGAACTTCGCAGGTTCCAGTCAGGTCGCCCCGACCTACTGGCTGAATCCGCAGAACCAGATCTCCTATCCGATCGTCATGCAGACGCCGCAATACAGCCTGGACAGCCTGCCCGCACTTGAGAACCTGCAGGTGTCCGGTCCCGGTGGTTCGCAGATCCTGGGCGGTTTCGCCAAGCTCACGCGCACCAACTCCAACGCGGTGGTTACCCAGTACAACATCCAGCCGGTGGTGGAGATCTACGCCACCACGCAGGATCGCGACCTTGGCGCGGTGGCCACGGACATCCAGAAGATCATCGATGCCCACCAGAAGGAATTGCCCAAGGGCTCGAGCATGGCCCTGCTGGGCCAGGTGCAGACGATGAACAACGCCTTCAGCGGCCTGATCTTCGGCCTGCTCGGCGCGGTGGTGTTGATCTATCTGCTGATCGTGGTGAATTTCCAGTCGTGGAGCGATCCGTTCGTGATCATCACGGCGCTACCCGCGGCGCTGGCCGGCATCATCTGGATGCTCTTCGCCACGCACACCACGCTCTCGGTGCCCGCGCTTACCGGCGCCATCATGTGCATGGGCGTGGCCACGGCCAACTCGATCCTGGTGGTGAGTTTCTGCCGCGAGCAGCTGGCCCTGCATGGCGACGCCGCCAAGGCAGCGCTCGAAGCGGGTTTCGTGCGCTTCCGCCCGGTGCTGATGACGGCTCTGGCCATGATCATCGGCATGGCGCCCATGGCGCTTGGGCTGGGCGAGGGCGGCGAGCAGAACGCCCCGCTGGGCCGCGCGGTGATCGGCGGCCTGGTGTTCGCCACTGCGGCCACGCTCCTTTTCGTACCTGTCGTTTTCGCCATCATCCACGGGCGGCATGCCCGCACCGCACCCGCGGCGCCTGCTTCCGGAGAACCTGTCCATGTCTGACAACATCACCAAGCCCTCGCGTCGCGGCTTGCGACTAGCCGGCCTCATTGCCCTGGTCGTGGTCGTGGCCATCGTAGTGGCCGGCATCGCCACCCGCGCCGCGGATGCCCGCCGGCTGCGCACGTGGACCGACGACCAGGCCGTGCCCACGGTCACCGTTGCCCCGCCGTCCCCGGACATTGACGGCGCGCCGCTGCAGTTGCCCGGTCGCACGCAGGCCTATTCGCGTGCACCGCTGTTCGCCCGGGTCAGCGGCTACCTGAAATCGTGGTCGGTGGACATCGGCGGCAAGGTCAAGGCAGGCCAGTTGATCGCCGAGATCGAAACGCCCGACCTCGACCAGCAACTCCTGCAGGCCAAGGGAGCACTTGCCAGTGCACAGGCCAACGCAGCGCTGGCGGCAACCACCGCCAAACGCTGGCAGTCGATGCTGGGCTCCGATTCGGTATCCAAGCAGGAAGTGGATGAAAAAACCGCCGACTACACTGCCAAGCTCGCCATGCAGCGCGCGGCGCAGGCGGATGTGGACCGGATCCAGGCGCTGAAGGGCTTTACCCGCATCATCGCGCCGTTCGATGGCGTGGTCACCGCGCGTAACACCGATGTCGGTGCGCTGATCAACGCCGGTGGCGGCACGGGCCCGGAACTCTTCGAGGTGTCGGATATCCGCAAGCTTCGCGTGTATGTGCGCGTGCCGCAGAACTACGCCCCGAATATCCACAACGGCGACACCGCCGAGCTCACCGTGCCTGAGTACCCGGGCAAGAGCTTCAGCGCGAAGGTGGAAGCCTCAGCCGGTGCGATCAACGCCGAGTCGGGCACGACCCTGGTGCAGCTGGCCGTGGATAACGCCGATGGCAAACTGATGCCCGGTGCCTTTGCTAATGTCAGTTTCAAGCTGCCCGCCGACGCAAATGCCTTCAGCATCCCGGCCAGTGCACTGGTATTCGATGCCAAGGGCATGCGCGTAGCGACGCTGGGCCCCGACAACCGGGTGAAGTTCAAGCGCGTGACCGTTGCCCGCGACCTGGGCAAGACGATCGAACTGGGCTCCGGCGTCGACCCGCAGGATCGCGTCATCGAGAACCCGCCCGATGGGCTGGACGATGGCGATCCGGTGAAGCTTGCTCCCAAGGACAACACGGCGGAAACCCATGGCAAGGCCTGATCGCGCGATCCTCGTCGCCGCGCTGACAGCCCTGCTCGGCGCGTGCTCGCTTGCACCGAAGTACGAAGTCCCCCAGGTACCGGTGGCCGACCAGTACAAGCAGGTAGGCCCGTGGGCACCAGCCCAGCCTGCCGATGCACTGCCGCGCGATGGCTGGTGGCATGCCTATAGCTATTCGCGCCTGGATCAATTGCAAACAAAGCTTGCCGTCAACAACGCCGATCTCGCCGCGGCGCTGGCGCACTATCAGCAGGCCGAAGCCTTCCGCAAGGAAATCCGCTCAGGCCTGTTCCCGACCATCGGCGTCGATGCCAATGCCCAGCGCGACCGGCAGTCCGATACCAGGCCGCTGCGCGGCGCACTGGGGTCACCAACCTCGCCGCGTGCGTACAACTCATTCACCGTCGGCGCCGACCTCGACTACGAGGTCGACCTTTGGGGCCGCGTGCGCGACAGCGTAAAAGCCGGCAATGCCGAGGCCGAGGCCGCCGCGGGCGACTTTGCTTCCGCGCGGCTAAGCCTGCAGGCGCAGCTGTCGGACAGCGTGATCGTGCTCAACGGCCTGGACCGCCAGATCGACCTGCTTCAGCAGAGCATCGTGGCTTTCGAAAAAGCGTTGCAGCTCACCGAGGATCGCCATGCCGGCGGCATCGCCTCGGGGCTGGATGTGGCGCGCGCGCAGACACAGGTCTCCAGCGCACGTTCGCTGCTGAAGCAGACCCAGGCCCAGCGCGAGATCACCGAGCACGCGGTTGCCGTGCTGGTGGGCGATTCAGCGTCGACGTTCTCGCTGCCGACGGATCTCACCGCGGTCAACCTGCCGGCGATCCCGGTGGGCGTGCCTTCGACCCTGTTGCAGCGCCGTCCCGACATCGCCGCCGCCGAACGCCGCACCGCGGCGGCCAATGCCCAGGTGGGCGTGGCCCGGTCGGCGTACTTCCCGCAGATCACGCTGGATGCGCAGGGCGGCTACCAGAGCGCGCTCTATGGCGGCCTGTTGAATGCACCGAATCACTTCTGGTCGCTGGGTCCGAGCTTCCTGTTGACGCTATTCGATGGCGGCCTGCGCAAGGCCGGCGTTGAAGCCGCCAAGGCCGCCACCGACGAAGCCGGCGCGAAATACCGCAGCGTGGTGCTGAACGCCTTCGCCCAGGTGGAAGACAGCCAATCCCAACTGGCCGACTTCGCCTCTGCCATTGAAGACCAGCAGGCCGCGGCCGACGCCGCACAGAAAACCCTGGACCTTTCACTCGAGCGCTACAAGCAGGGCGCCGTCGGCTACCTGGACGTCGTCACCGCCCAGCAGACCGCACTGGATGCCAAGCGCAGCCTGATCGACCTGAAGACCCAGCAACTGCGCGCCAGCGTCCAGCTGGTCAAGGCCCTCGGCGGCGGCTGGCAGCAAACCTGATTTAGGGGTCAACCTGATTTAGGGGTCAGAGTTATAACTCTGACCCCATAAGCTGCCATAAGCTGTCCGTGTCCGTCGCGCAGGTTGTCCGCGGACACGGCTCCAGGCTTTACACCCTGTGCCGCAGCGCGCCTTCGCAGTGGCACGCTGGTTGCTTCGCTACCTCCCAAGGGGAACAGGGGCGACACGGATGGGTAGTTATTACGTGCAGTTGGCGCTGGGCAGTTTCCGGCGCAACCCAGTGCTTACGGCGCTGATGGTATTGGCCATTGCAGTCGGGGTGGCCATGTCGATGACGGCGTACACGATTCTCGCGGTCATGGCGCGTGATCCGATCCCGTGGAAGTCGGGCCAGCTATTCGCCGTGCAGGTCGACAACGGTGGTTCGCGCAGTCGCAAGCCGGGTGATGATGAACCTCCCACGCAGCTTTCCTGGCGCGATGCCTCGGCCCTGCTGGCACTGCATGGGCCCACCCGCCAGGTCGCCATGCACCAGGTGTCGTTGACGCTGACGCCTGCCGACCACGCCGCCAAACCTTTTTCCGTGGCCGCCCGCGCCACTACACCCGCATTCTTCGCCATGTTCGACGTGCCGATGCTGTCCG